>Ga0078972_1000204_pt1 | contig 242781 bp, 214 predicted proteins | sample YelNatPaOPGAMG01_FD_67568 | JGI IMG/M metagenome (GOLD analysis project Ga0078972, IMG submission 67568) | Hot spring thermophilic microbial communities from Obsidian Pool, Yellowstone National Park, USA - OP-RAMG-01 (SPADES assembly) (version 2) | ecosystem: Environmental > Aquatic > Thermal... | reverse complement strand
ATATTTCAACTGTTTTTGCACAATCCGAGGAAAGGACTTGAGAGAGTTCTTCGAGCTCGAGGATGTAGACTCCTTCTTAAAGATATCAAAACTAACAGAATACATCATACGCGTCGATCCACTCATACTGGCGAGTGTTTACGGTACTTTCTTCTTCCTAGATCTGGGAAAGATATCAGACAAAGAGGTTGGTAGGTTGTTCAAAATTTTAGGTGAAAAAATGATCGTGACCAAGGGCAGTGAAGTGAGGAGCTCTGTAAAAGAGTTGTTGGAGAGAAGAACTAAAACCATGAAACGTTAATTTCTAATTGATTTTTTATTTAATTTGTAAGTTCTCTTGAGCTTTAATCTTGTCTATTTCAAAAACACCTCAGCATAGTGACAAGCCGCAGCATGCCCGTTTTTGAGCTCCCTCAGTTCCGGCACCTTCTCCTTACAAACGTCCATCGCGTAGGGACATCTGGGATGAAACCTGCATCCCGGAGGAGGGTATATCAGGCTAGGGGGCTCGCCTGTGGGCACTTTTCTCAAAACCTTCCTGTTCTCTGGATCGGGATCAGGTATTCCTTCTAACAGAGCCTGCGTGTACGGGTGTAATGGCTTTTGTATAACATCATCCACATCACCACTTTCAACAATCCTGCCGGCATACATTATTGCGACTTTCTCGGAAAAATACCTGCTGGTTGCGAGGTCATGAGTAATATAGATGAAAGATATCTTATATTTTTGTTGGAGCTCTCTCAACAGGTACAGGATCTCGACTCTCACGGATGCATCTAGCATAGTCACCGGTTCATCTGCGACTATGTACTTCGGTTGCATTATAAGGGCCCTAGCTATTACAACCCTTTGCCTCTGACCGCCGCTTAACATATGGGGGTACTTAGACGCAAATACTTCAACTGGCGTTAGCTTTACGGCTTCAAGTGCTCTATATATCATCTCCGACCTCTCATTAGAATCGCCGATCTTGTTTATTATAAGTGGCTCCTCTAAAGTTTTATAAATTGTGAAGAAAGGCGCTATGCTGCTGAAGGGGTCTTGATATATTATCTGTGCCTCTCTCCTGTACCACCTCAACCTGTTGTAAGGCACATTAGTTATGTCCGTACCATTGTATATTATCCTGCCGCTAGTAGGTCGATAGAGCCTAAGCAAAGTCTTACCTAGCGTAGTCTTCCCACTACCGGACTCTCCAACGAGGGATATCGCTTCCTCCTCCTTTAGCTCGAAGTTGACATTATCGACAGCTTTCACGTAAATCGGTTTCGAAAAAATTCCCCTTCTTACATCGAACCACGTACAGAGATTTTCAGCCTTTAACAGTGTTTGTGTCAAACGCTACCACCTCCTATTGGTGAAGCCAACAATAAACGACGTGGTCGGGGTTGAGCTCCCTCAGTTCCGGCACCTTCTCCTTACAAACGTCCATCGCGTAGGGACATCTGGGATGAAACCTGCATCCCGGAGGAGGGTATATCAGATCAGGAGGGGCTCCAGGTATATACTCCAACTCCTTCTTTGACCTTAGTGTTGGTACGCTTTGCATCAACTTCTGGGAATAAGGATGCTCAGGTCTGGTGAAAAACTTCTCGGAAGAAGCTCTCTCGACTATTCTCCCTGCGTACATGACGGCCACGATGTCGGCTAGTTCGCTGGCAAGAGCGAGATCATGAGTAATGAATATGTAGCTGAGATTGAGATCCCATTTCAACTTCTTAAGCAGGTTCATGATGTTCGCCTGGGTTATCACATCAAGCGCTGAGGTGGGCTCATCGAGTATCACTATTTTTGGTCTGAGGACCAATGCCATTGCGATCATAACTCTTTGCTTCATGCCACCACTGAGCTGATGGGGGTATCTTTTTAAGAAGTCGGATGGCAGGCCGACTAAACTCAGCGCGTTTTTGGCCTCGTCCATCGCGTCCTCCTTCTTCATCTTTTTGTGGACTATAAGCGGCTCTGCTACCTGATAGCCTACCTCATAGACGGGATTGAGGGCGTTCATAGCACCTTGGAATACGGTAGAAATTACGTTCCATCTGATTTTCTGTCTTCTTTCATCCTCACTCATCTTTGTCACGTCGACCCCATCCTCCAAAAACACAGAACCCTCATATCTTTCTACGTTCACTGGAAGTATTGCGGTGATGGCCGAAGCGAGTGAGGTCTTTCCACATCCAGACTCTCCAACTACGGCGATTGTTTTACCTTTCGGAAGTGCAAAGGAGACGCCGTCCACAGCTCTGACAGCCCCTCTGACCGTCCTGTAGTGTAAGATTAAAGATTCAACGCTCATTACGTTTTTATCAGACATCTATAACTCCCTCAACTTAGGATTCACTATCTTGTCCATAGCGTAACCCAAAAGGACGAAGGCAGCTGAGAGCAAAATGATGAGAATAGACGGAAGGATCGCCCACCACCAAAGCCCCTTGTATGCAGCACCAGCGCTATAGGCATCGCTGACTACTTTGCCCCATGTAGGCAGCATGGGATCGCCAAGGCCGAGAACCGCTAGCCCTGCCTCTAAGAAAACAAAGCCTGGCACAGAGGACACGATAGAGGTAACCAAGGTTGGAAGTATCCTGGGCAATATGTATAGGAGAAGTATTCTTAAATCGCTTGCTCCGTAAGATATGGCTCCCTCTATGTACGCCTCCTCCTTTATCTGCAGTACCAGCACTTTCGTTGACTTAATCCCTGAACCGAACAAGCTCAGAATAACGACCGCTAACAGAAGCTCCCATATTGTCAATCTATAGAAGATGGCGATCGCCGAGAGTATGGATATGAAAGGAACAACCATATATACCTCCGTTATCCTTTGTATCACGTTATCGATAACGCCACCATACCACGCGCTCACAGAACCTAGGAAAGTTTGTATAAGGGTCAGTATCAGTGAACTAAGCAACCCAAAGCTTAGAGCTATGGGAGCACCCCAAATAAGCGCCATCGTCAGGTCCCTTCTCCTGTTATCGGTTCCGGCAAGCCCGTATACTTTACCATATATTATTAGGCGACAATCGACATCCGCGTCTCCCTCGTACAAGAAAACTCGAACGCTCACTACATGAGGTTGGGGTTTTCCGAAAGAGCTGCTTTTTAAGATCTTAGCCCTATCCTTATTCCACATACCCGGCTCGGCCTTCGCGAATAGAACTACTTCGGGTGAAGGATAGTCAACGAGCTCTTGGGTCGTATTAGCTACGAACTCTGTAAGCGCCTTCCTTACCGATTCGTCTATAGATACATAAAGGGTCGTCTCCCTGAACCTCTGCATGCCAGAGTAAATCATTAGCTCCCTGCCGTCTGGACGGGTCCAGAAAACCTTAATGTACGGATTAGATTGATTGAACTTATTGAAGAACAACAGGGCTATCTCACTGGGGAAATCATCGTAGTCATAAAATACCTTAAACTTTATCAATATCTCCTTGTACTCGACCGTCTCGAGGCTAACCGATGCCTTCAACACGTTTGGGTTTGTCTTATCCCTGCTGTCCAAAATAATATTCTCAGGTAAATTGATTCCGCTCAAGTATTTTACCCATATCGGTTGAGCCAATCTAGGATTTTCTCTCCAGTACGTGGAGCTGCTCCAGTTCTCAATAACCATATTGTATGGATAAACTATTGGAGCTATTGCTGATAGCACGATGTACATCACTAACAAAATAACCCCGGCTCTACCAGCTGGGTTTTTAACCACCTCTCCAAACACGCCCTTGAGGCTGAACGTCTCTGAAGGTCTGCTCATTCTCCTCTACCCCATTAACACTCTTATCCTAGGATCTAAGTAGCTATAGAGGATCTCTAAAATGAACTCGGTGGCAGCCAGCAAATATCCATAGGTAACCGCAAGACCTATTATGATAGGGGTGTCCACAGCAGTCAGAGCTTTGTTAGTTAACAATCCTATGCCCGGCCAATTGAAAACGGTTTCAGTTATTATGGCTCCTTGCCAAGATCCTATCAAGCCTAAAGCGAGGCCTAATATTATCGGAGATGAGCTCGGCCTAAGAACATATCTTCTTAATATAGCACTCTCAGGCAAACCTTTGGCCTTTCCGACCGTTACGTAGTCCTCAGAGGAGAAAAGTAAGAAGTAGTTCCTGTTACCGTATGCTCCTAGGAAGAGGCCGGAAAGTATCCAGCATATCAGTGGTAGCGTCATGTGCCAAAGCGCATCTAGAAAGTAAAGAACCGGATCATTAGGCGGAGGTACGCTGACCAACCCACCGTAAGGAAATATATGCAGATACGACGAGAATATTATTATGAAGACTATACCATAAAGCCATGGAGGTATGCCTGAGCTCGGGGAGAGCGCAACTACTATCTTGTCGAGCAAACCTCCCCGGTGCCTAGACAAATATAGACCAAGGTAAAGTGTTATTATAAAGCTCAGTACGGTACCCGTGGTAAAAAGCATAACAGAGGTCGGTAAAAGTTCGAGTATTATCGTCTGTACCCTCCTCGAGCCAGTATTGCTCGTTATGTAAAGGGACCTGCCTAGGTCTAGCGTGATGGCGTCCTTCAAATATATCAAACTCCTTATGATAAAAGGCTGGTTCAAACCCCTACGTTCAAGCTCTGATTCATACCTTGCCTTTATCAGCTTGTCTTGTTCAGCCGGTGTTAAGGTCCTATAGATCGGGTCTCTTTTTATTAAATTGGTTGTATCTTCCAGCAATTGCGACTTTATAATCTCATCGATGTAACCTCCCATATTGACGATGATGATTGTGGCATATATAGCCACAACTACCGTTATGAATAACAATAGCCCCCTCTTCAGTAAATGCACGTAGATGCGCAATTTACCCATGGGGGTTAAAATTACTCATTTATAAAGTATTCCTTTTTGCCTAAAAACCCCATTATTGTTGTTTTTCCATCCTAAAGGTTGAAATCCGAGCGTTTAATTAACTCTCGAATTCACCAGCTTTTTGGTGAGAAATCCAAGTCGCTATTCACAAAAAGTAAAGTTTTTTAAGCTAAGCACAACATACGCTAAGGCTCATGGTAAAAATGAAAAACTATGGAGAAGAAGCCAAAATGGTGGCACTATTCGCCATTTCTGTGCTTCTCGTGCTTCAGATAGTAATGCCGTTAGCTTTCGCGCAAGAAACTATACCTCAGGGACCATGGGTTGATGAGATAGTGTTCTTCGAGGAACCAAGCGAGGACAAAGTCGTCGACATGCTCCTGAAGGGCGACGTCGATATTTACCTCTACAACATAAGAGATCCTAAGCTTTTCGAAACTATAAGAAATTCGCCAAATCTGGCTTACAAGGTGTCCTTTGGTATGTACAACGAGCTTACCTTCAACCCCGCCGAGTTTAAGACCGGGTTTAACCCATTCACTAACAAGAGGATAAGGGAGGCCATGAACTACATCGTGGACAGAGAGTACGTAGCAAAGGAGCTTTGGCAGGGGATGGGTAAACCCAAGTGGGTTTCGTACATATCCGCATTCCCGGAATATGGCAGGATAGCGGATACGATCAAGATGTTAGAGTCCAAGTACAAGTACGACTTTGATAAGGGCAAAAACATCGTGTACGAAGAAATGGCAAAGATGGGAGCTGAGCTAAAGGAAGGCAAGTGGTACTACGAAGGAGAGCCGGTTGTGATCAAAGTGGTAATTAGGATAGAGGACCAAAGAAAGCTGTTAGGGGACTACTTCGCCGGGCAGCTCGAGAAACTAGGATTCACAGTCGACAGACTTTTCAAGTCGAGGAAGGAGGCCTCGCCGATCGTCTTCGCCGGCGATCCGACTCTGGGGCAGTGGAACGTCTACACTGGAGGCTGGATCGCAACCTCAGTATCGATAGACGACTCCGGAGATATCGGTTACTACTATACCCCGCTCGGTTACGGCGCTTATATACAATATGCAAAGCCAGATCCGATACTTTACGAGATAGCCTCCAAGCTCTGGAGCGCGAACTGGAAGACTTGGGAAGAGCGGCTTGAGCTGATGGCAAGGGGCACGGAGCTGGCGTTGGAGGACTCGTTGAGGATCTTTGTAGTTGAGGAGATTTCACCCTGGGTTTCCAGAGCCGACATGGAGGGCGCAGCTGACCTCGCAGGAGGGTTTGCGACAGCGCTCTGGTCAAGGACCGTAAGATACAAAGGCAGAGTGGGAGGCACTGTAAGGGCTGCCAGCATCGGGATGTTGGTCGATCCCTGGAACCCCATCGCCGGCACGAATTGGCTTTACGATTCCTACGTTTTAAACGCGGTGAACGACTTCGCGATGGTGGTACACCCCTACACCGGGGTTTACCTGATGGACAGGGTGAGCAACTATACGATAGAGCAACCTGAAGGCGGCGTGGTGGTGCCGAGCGATGCCTATTTCGCCTGGGACCCGAAGGAGCAGAAGTGGGTCAAGGCGCCACCGGGCACTGTCGCTAAGGTCAAAGTCACAGCGAGGTTCGACACGCTTGGGAAATACCAGGATGGCAGCGATATAAAGCCCTACGAGTGGTTAAGCTGGGCTTTCAATTTCGAGAGAGCTGAACCAACCAGTCCTTGGTACGACGATTCTTACGTGGGTGACTTTGAAGAGTGGCGGAGTAACTTCAGGGGAATGAGGATAGTCAAGGAGAGCCCACTTACGCTCGAGTATTATATAAACTACACGAACCCGGAGCCAAGCTACGTGGCAGCGTGGGCTATAGGCTGGCCCAACACCCCATGGCATGCGCTCGCGATTGGAATGTTGGCCGAACAAGACGGAAAGGCCGCTTTCTCCGACTATAAGGCTGGCCAACTTAAGGTCGATTGGCTCAACTACATAGGCGGAACAACTTTGGCAACGCTGGCAGAGGAGCTCGACAAGGCCATCTCGACGAAGTATGTGCCCGCGTGGTTGAAGGAATTCGTAACTCCAGATGAAGCTGTCGCGAGATATCAGAACCTCAAAACGTGGTACAACAACAGAGGGCACTTCTGGGTGGCGACCGGTCCATACTACTTGGATCGCGCTGACTTCACCGCACATCAAGCGGTCGTAAAGGCTTGGAGGGAGTATCCGTTGAAAGCGGATAAGTTTGCCTTCTTGGCAGAACCACCCGTGCCGGTTGCCAGCATCACAGTACCTGAGAGCGTGGTACCGGGTCTCGAGACGCGATTTAGCGTCAAATTAACGTACAAGGAACAACCATATCCAACGGAAAAGATATCCTTCGTCAAGTACCTAGTAACCGACCCTAAGGGCGAAGTTATAATTAAGGGCGCTGCTAGTGCGACTTCCGAAGCCGGTGTGTTCAACATAGTGCTCACGCCCACTGAAACCGGGTCTTTCGTGCCCGGCGTTTACACTCTCTCAGTCATAGCTACAAGTACAGAGATCGCTACTCCCGCAACCGTAGAAAAACAGTTCTCAGTCATACCGGCCATAAGCCACTTTGAGCTAGTTCTTTCTCAGGCGCGTTCGGAGTTATCGGCGAGGATAGACTCCTTAGAATCAAGCGTCCAAAGCTTCTCAGGAGAAATTCAGGCTTTGCAGGGGAACGTAAGTACCCTTACTGGATTAGCGGCAATATCAGTGGTGATAGCTTTAATTTCCATAGCTCTCCAATTCATCAGAAAGCCAAAGTAGGCCAGCTGAAAGAAAGGATTAAAAACTTTTTTTGATTATTTGCAAAATGTAGTTCCACAAAAGCAGAGAAATTTATAACTATCTGCCTGTTTAAAAAGCATGGATGCAAAGTAGATCATACGTCATCGTCTTTTTAACTCTTTACCTTATTTATCTATGTGCCTACTACGCTCTGACATTTTCGTCGTGCAATGATCTGGAGTTGCCTTTGTCAATTTCCATCCAAGACATGATCAATAAAGCCAAAGATGGTGATGTTGTACCGGTCCCCCCAGGAACTTACGTCGAGAACATAAGAATTAACAAGTCTATAAAGCTGGTTGCAGAAGGCGTCGTAAATATACTTCCTCTAGATCCAAATACGCATGTCGTGGAAGTAATCAGTGACAATGTTACATTACAGGGTTTTTCTATCAAAGGTCCCGTTGGAGTCCTAAAATCAGGGATATACGTCGGCCGTGCGTCTAGATGTCACATCTTGTCAAATAACGTTTTCAATTGTAGCTACTTTGGAATTTACGTGGTTGATTCTAGAGATATACTTTTATCTGGCAACTTGGTCACGAGCTCAGAATTTGGCATTTATATCTTCATGTCAAGAGATGGTGCAATAGTCAACAACGATCTGTCGCTAAATAAATACGGGTTAACCGTTTCCGAATGTTCCAATATAACCGTTAGAAAGGACTCTCTAGAAAACAACATCTTCGGAGTCTATCTGCACTCCTCAAACTTTAATTACGTCACAGAGAACGTCATAAATTTTAATCAAAGGGCTATATCGGTGATTAGCTCTCAGGGCAACGAAATATCTTCAAATGAAATTTCGAACAATAATTACGGGGTACTCGTAGATTCTTCTCGCGATAACAAAATATTTGAAAACGTCTTCTTAGACAACAAGATCGGTATATACATCTTCAATTCTGAGTATAACACTATTTTTAAAAATAATATATCTTATGGCGATAACAACGTTTATGCCGAGAAATCGCGCGATCTTTTAATCTCAAATAACAGTCTAAGATTCGCGAAAAATAGCCTAGTCATCGACTTCTGCCACAACGTCAGCGCGCTACAAAACCTGTTAGAAAATGCTTTGGGCAATGGACTAACCTCATTCAGATCGGAGGGCTGCAGGGTGATCGAAAATAGTCTGCGCTTAAACAAGATCGGGATCTCTCTGGATTCTTCAGCAAATTATACAATTGATAAAAACCTTATCGAGTTAAATGAATACGGAATATATTTGCACCATTCCTCTGATAATCTGATATTGAGGAATCGTTGCCTAAGAAACTCGGTAGCTGCGTTCTACTCAGATGGGGTGAGCAAGGACAATATTATAAGGAACTTGGAGGTCAACAGCTGCAATGTGCTCACAAACCTAACGTTCTCTTATTTTGGCGAGATCTCTATAAACGAACTCAGGTCGGTTCAAGGCGCCAATAGCAATCTGAGGTTCTTGGGCGCGTGTTTCAATTTCACGATATTGACCCCACGGTCTTGGATGCTGATCAACTTGTCCTATAACCCATCAGACTTAGTTGGCAGCGGAAAAAGCGCTCCGAGTTTGTATCTGTGGACCGGCGCGAAGTGGGAGCCTGCAACCGAGTCCACCTCTTTATCTTTACCCGATGGACGGTATATCTCTACGAGGTTGAAAGAACCCGGAACATATGCCATGCTTGTCGAGTTACCTGCTACGGAAAAGGGGTCTTCCATGGATCTGTATTTCCTCTCGGCAACATTTGCCCTTGTTCTCGTATCTGTATTATTCATATTTAGAAAAAGAATATTAAAGTCAATAAAAAGCTACTTGGTGTTCCTCCGCGGATTTAACTCAAAATTTGAGTACAACGGTTCTGGATCATCACATTTTCTTGGGATATCTCGCAGGTGATCTCCTAGGCTCGGGCGTGGGTGGCAGCACCTCTTCCAAGACGTATTCTGAGGACCCGAGGTCATACTTCTCGGCAAATCTTATCATGTTGTACGGGTCCTTATAAGGCCCGTGTATCCTCGCGAAGGGATGAAGCTGAGGGTCATCATTGACCTCTAAGCTTTGAGACACGTTTTCCTTGAACAAGTGCTTATCGGCCGTGAGGTCCAAAGACGCCTTGTCCACAGCCACTATGTCCCTCGAACCCAAGATGCCCACGTCCGGTAGTATCTGTCCCGTGGTGAATCCCCAGCAGTCGCAGAACTCCGTTATGTCCATCGCCACGTTTATGAAAAACCTCTTGTCCTTATCGAAGTGCGATAGCACGAACTTCGTGGCTATGGCGTTTATCTCTACGAAGGAGAGAAAGTTTTCGGGTTTTATCTGGAGGCATCCGTCTGTATCGGCCGCTACGCACCTCATGCACTGGTTGCACATGTCGAAGTCCACCCTTAGCTCGCCGTCTTTGTACTTTATGCAGCCGAAGGGGCACGACTTAACAAGCGCCTCGGCGTCCCTCGATGCCTCCTTGTTCCAATACTTGTCGTGTTGCATTGTCGCGTGCATCCCCCATCTGGTCCTCTGCGTAAAGCAGCCGAGCGCCAGGTTCTTTATGGCACCCCCATATCCTATGCTGTTGTGTCCCTTCAGATGCGCCAATCCCACGAAGACCTCGGCATCCTTCACGTGTCCCCCCATCTGCAGCGTCTTCAAGCCCTTGTAGTTAACTTCCTTCTCAACGTAATAGCGGTCTGCAGGCCCTGCGGCGGGCAATATGGGGCACCCTAGCACCTCAGGTGTGTAGCCTCTCTTGGCGGCGTCCGGATACTGCTCTATTATGTCGACTATGTAGGGCTTGCCTCCGGATTTCTTTATGAAGTTTACAAGCCTTCCGACCAGAAACGGGTGTACGGTGGAGAAGCCGACGTTGCTTCCCAGATGCATCTTTATGACCACGTTCTTGTCCTTGACGGCTTCCCTGAGACCCAGCTTCTCCACTATCAAGTCGAATTTACCGACTATGGAATGTTCAGGGCTAGTCGATATGCTCCTAACGGATCCAAAATAAACAACGGGCTTTTCCGTCATGCAATTCTATTGGAAGCCGAGGTATAAAGATGTTTCTCAGCCAGAGCTCCCAAACCTGACATTCTTAAACAGCAACGTGACTATCTCGTGAGGTCCGACGACAAGCTCGACTCTGTCTCGGATGCTTTGGATGCGCACCTTGGGTTCCTCGTCGAGGTTCGCGCGCCAAACCTCCGAGAACGAAAAAGACGGCCTGATGGTGCCCAGCGTCCTCTCGCCGCCTATGTTGTAAAACCTGACTATCATACCGTCTCCCCTCTCCCACTTTTTGATAGCGGTGACTATCAGATCCTTAGGCTCCACCTTTAGGAAACTCATTTCCTGGGGCAGCTTGCCATTTCCCTCGCTGACGAAGACACCAAGCGGAGAATAGGCGAACTCTCTCCCCTGTAGATACGCACCCGACTTCGACCAGGTGTCTTCGTGCATTATCACGGAGTACTCAAAGGCCATCTTTCGTAAGCACTGGGCATCTGGTGTCGGAAGCGCAGGCCCAGCGTGTCCCTTCCTCGTGACTAAGTCGCCTCTTGAAAGCCAGCCAACAGCCCTTATCAAAGTCAGGTAGATGACCGCACCACCTGACCCCCTTATGACCTCGTACTCCGGTATACCTCTGTTAGCTACCATGACGCCCTTAGAGCCATCGTTCACGTCTACCCAACAGAGCTGTGGGTGCGTTGTCGGAGGCACCTCTACCCAGTTTTCGCCTTTACTCTTAGGTTCAACATCTCTTTCGACTACTTGGTAGTGGTAGTCCGCAGAAGCCTTTTCCGTCATTACGTCGGTGGGGAACGCAACCCTAAGCCTGTGGTCCATCGCCCTGTTCTCAATCTCTGTCCTGATGTCAACTCTCTTTAAACCGGGCCATATCGTGACCTCCGTCGAAATCGGGGTCTCGACGAGCTCCGTGCTCCTGCTCTGTCCCTCTAGACGTGAGGGCAATGCCATCATCACACTGATCTTCATCGAAGCCTTCGCTCCTAAGTTATGCGTCTCGACCTTAGCCTTCAACTCAGAGCTGGATAACTTGACGTCGTGCTCAACAGGAGGCGAGAAGTTATACTCGTCTCCTGCGTCCCCCTCGTCGACGAAACAGTTGAGCCCATCGATAGCCCTCCCGGTGTTTTTATCGATGACCTTCAAAGTGCCGCCTCTCTGAGGATCAGCTTCAACCCTTATAAGTGAATTTTCGATGTACTCGTCTCCTGTTTTCAGCTCCTCGCATATAATGGGCCCCCCTCTTACAATGGAATAAACCTTGTAACCCAACGGCGGCAGGTGTGCGACGAACTCTAAGGAACAAACGTCTCCCCATGCGGCAACATTTCTGGCGGCCTCACTCACGTATACTGGTATCTCCTTCTCGCCATCTGAAAGCACATATTTGTCAATTGGCAAGGGGGCGACCATCGACACCGATTCGACCCTTGGCCAGTTTAGCGGGTTGAAGACAACAACCTCAGCTATGGAGTCCTTCCGCGGTTTGGTAACGTGCCTAGCTATCGACATGGCGCTTTCAAGTGCTATGTTCGAGGCACCCTCTATTACGCTCAAGAACCTCGTTTCGTTCTCCTTGTGTACATGGTCCACTCCACTGCCGTATATGCTGTCGTGTGCGTGATTTAACAGAAGTAGCTTCCACAACTTCAGTAGTAGCTTCTGGGGGTAAAAAGAACCAGTCATAAAGTGGGCGATGGTTGAGATGGGTTCGGCGTATACCTCGAGCTCGGATTGTGCTTGGAAGTTCATCTGTTTTAAGTACATGCGCGTGGAGTAGACGCCGGCTAGGGTTGGCGTGAAGCGCGCACCCCTAAGCTCGCCATCAAAAACCTGTAGGTCGCCTGCGTGTTTTCTTACCTCTTGCAAGTATCCCTCTAAGTCTGAATGCTCCAACCTGATAGACGGTTCCCTTTCATTTATGTATTCTATTACCTTCAGTATCTTAGACTGAGGTGGCATGTGATCGCATCCGTTCATGAGCAAGATGTTTCCGCTCACGCTTAGCGGGCCTAGTCTTTCAACCAAGTCAACGACTCTTTCCCTCGCTACCTCAAGCTCAGGCTCCGGTTCTTCGTCGTATATGCTCATGTAAGCGGTTTTCCAACCGGTGGGAGAGGACCAAGAATAAGCACTCCAAGGAAGCATAACGCCGAGCATGTTCGCGTTGCAGTAGCTAGTCAGCAGATGGATTGCTATGACCTCGCTGCCATCCGGGCCTCTGTACAGGAACTCGGTCTTGAGCTTTTCACCCTCGTCTCCCATGCCCCTCATGAAAACAAAGTTGTCTATGTCAAAACCACGTAATATCTGCGGGATCTGAGGTATGTGACAGAATGTATCGGGCAAGTACCCGATCTTCATCACCCCGCCAAACTCCGCGGATATCGCATGCCCGACCAGCAAGTTCCTCACAATCGCCTCAGGGCTAACAAGAGCCTCATCCGGCTGTGTAAACCAGGGACCTATTTTCAGCCTCCCGGAGGTTACGAGGCACCTGATCCTCTGCTCGTCTTCAGGCCTGGCCTCTAGGTAGTCCTCAAGGGCGCTGGTCTGCCCGTCTAACATGAAGCTCTTGAATCCCGGATCCCCCTCCAAGAGGTCTATGACTTTCCTAACAACTCTGGTCAGCCTCGTCCTGTACTCCTGAAAAGAAAGGTACCATTCTCTATCCCAATGCGTGTGGGAAACGACATGGCATCTTGTCTTCTCTTTGCTTCCCATGTCCTAAAGGCGTTTGAGAAGAAGAAAAAACTTTTGCATGTGCTGGAAGTTGTTGTCTGTAACAAAATATCTACATTTTCATTTTTGAATCTCAGCGCCAGAAACCTAAGCGTTTTTCCAGAGCCTTGAAAAATGAATTCAAGAAAACGCGCTAAATGTCACAGCTTTTGATCCAGACAGTCATGGGCCCAGGTTCTCGGTTGGCCCAAGCGTAGTAAGGGACTGCCAGGAACTCAACATCTCGCTTTGACTCTTTATGGCTAACGGCATAGTAGAGGCGTTTTTGGTCCCAGTCCGAATCGACGACAACGCCCCTCCCCCTGAGGACAACAACCCCCTCCAAGAGTGACGGTCTCCACTCTGCTGCAAACGTCGATCCCTGAGGGTTCATCAAGTCCCACACGTCGAAACCGGCGTTGTCAATAGCTTCCAGACAGTATATTATCGGTCCTCTGCTGAGGGCTATCCTGCCCAAGTTCTCATAGACGTTGGGGTTGCACTTAATAGTTCTGATCGACATATTAAACGACATATCGACCCTATCCCCGGTCTTCCAAGTCCTATGCAGCTTAAGGTAGTCTCCGCCACATATCGGCCCCTCCAACTTCTGTCCATTAACCTCAACGTTCGCTCCGGCGCTCCAACCCGGAATCCTAAGGTTGAGGGAGAAAGTACTTTCGTGTTCAACTTGGAGCGTTATCTCGACGTTGCCATCCCAAGGGTATCTTGTGCGCTGCGTTAAAACCGCAGCCCCACCGTCAAACCTCAGATGTGCGGTGCTCTGGCCGTATAGGTTAACCCAGATTTCGTTGGTGGATGTACAGTAAAAATAACCTGGGAGGCTCGCCAACAACCGGGCTATATTTGGTGGGCAACATGCGCAATCAAACCAACTCTGGCGTCTGTGAAGTCCCCGGTCAGCAAGCGGGTTTACATAGAAGTACTCTTTTCCGTCTAGGGAGACCCCGGCCAGTATTCCGTTGTACAGCACTAGCTCCATCAAGTCCGCGAACCTGGCCTCACCGCTTGCCAACAACATTCTCCAGTTCCACATGAAGCTAGCTATTGCAGCACAGGTTTCAGCATAAGCGCGTACATTAGGTAGTTCGTAGTTTTCTCCAAAAGCTTCACCCTCGTAACGCGAGCCTACACCACCGGTGATGTACATCTTGCACTCGGTCATGTTGTGCCAAAGCCTCTCCAGCGCATCCCACAGTTCCCCCTCTCCAGTCTCCAAGAAGAGGTCAGCAGCTCCACAGTTGAGGTAGAGCATCCTGACCGCATGCCCGGTGACCTCGGAAAGCTCACGAAATGGCTTGTGGTCCACGTGATATGGGCTGCCGCCTATGAGGTCCTTCCCACGGTTGTCCAGGAACGACTTGGCCATCTCCAGGTAAGCGAGTTTACCGGTCTCCCTGTAGAGCTCTACAAGTGCCATCTCTATCTCGGGGTGACCGCATACCCCTGGGCGCTTCCCAGGCCCAAAGACATTTATTATGTGATCTGCAAGACGGCGTGCCACCTCGAGTAGCTTTTGGTCTCCAGTGGCCCTGCGCAAAGCTATAGCTGCCTGCATCAAGTGTCCGGCGCAATATAACTCGTGCATGTCGCGCAAGTTGGACCACCTCTGGTTCTTTCTTTCAAAGGTGAAAAAGGTGTCCAGGTAGCCATCCTCATCCTGCGCTGAAGCTACATCATCAACAACTTCTCGAACGATGCTGTGTAACCCCTCATCAGGCTTAGTAGCTAGCAAAAAGGCCGCCGCCTCAACCCACTTGTACACATCCGAATCGTTGAAAAATAAACCCCTAAAATCCCCCCTGGCCTTACCTGCTGCCCTCCTAAAGTTGAAAAGGCGACCCGTGTCCTCAAGCAGCTTGTACTGGGATGGCACTGTAACCCTCCTAAGCATTTCTATGCGAGGGGCCCAGAACTCGTCCTCAAGGCTAACGTCTTCCAGCGGCACTGGCCTTAGCTTTGCGTGCGGGCTAGTAGAAGTATCAACTACGAAAGTCTTCAAGAGGCCCACCCTTATCGACATATAATTTAGATTTTAAACTTACCGCCGTCTGTTGGCGAGCGCGCGCTGAGGTTGGCGCTCTAATTTAAAATACAGCCTCACTTGCATTGTGTTCCATGGAAAGGGAGCTTTCAGTGGGTATAATAGGAGGCGGGATAGTCGGAACGAACCAAGTTAGAATATTAAGCCAAATACCGGGGGTGAAGGTGGTCGCCGTCTCAGACGTTGTCGAAGAGAAGGCTAGGAGAGCATCTTCGATAGTAGGCGCGAGGCCCTACTCTGACTATAGGAAAATGCTTAGGGAGGAGGTGCTTGACTTAGTTTCCGTAGCAACTCCTGACCATTTGCACAGACAGCCTGTTATAGACTCGATAGACTCAGGCATCAGAAACCTAGTGTGCGAAAAACCTTTAGCTACCAGCCTGGAGGATGCCTATGAGATTAAAAAAGCTGTCAGGAGAAAGAACGTACGTTTTTGCGTAGACTTCGAGAACAGATGGTTACCTACATTCAAGGCCGTCAAAATGGCAGTATCCGAAGGCATCATAGGCGAACCGGTTTACGCCTCTGCCGTGCTCTCCGACAGGATAGACGTACCCCTGGAGATGTGGGGTCCACCAGAAAGCAGTTGGGCAAGGAACTCGACTTGCGCCGACTTCCTTCTCAGCCATTGGACCGACCTCATGAGGTGGATAATCGGAAGGGATGCCGAGACCGTATATGCGGTCAGCCACAGCAAGAGATTGGGTTTTACTCCAGATTACTTTCAGGCGATAATGCATTTTGAAGGACATTTCACATCTTACTTCGAATCCTCTTGGATATTGAGCAGAAGCCAGCCAAATATCGTGAGCTCCACTTTCGACGTGGTCGGTACTAACGGTACGGTATACTGCAACCACCTACAAAAATCCGTGTTCACCCTGCTCGGGACCGAGATCTTCTCAGACGACTTCGAAAAGCTCAGAGGTCTTAACAAAGTTTTGCGCGCTAACGGGATCGCCAACGAAGTTTCCTTGAGGGAGGAGGACCGCAACTGGAGAGGAGATGCCATAGAACCAACCGTCAAATGCAGTCTAAGGGTCTTCAAAGAGGGTCATGATCCAAAGAGGGTTGGCAATACCTTCACCCACATAGTGGACTGCATCAGGCTCTCCAAGGATCCTGAGCCCGACGTCGAGGCTGGGCTCATGCAGGTCAAGATGGTGTGCGCCATAAAGGAGTCGGCTAGAACTGGTCAATTGGTGGACATACGAAGACTCTAAGGCCGCGCGTTTAAAGCAGGTGGCAAAGCTCATGAACCACCTTTAAAATGCAAGCCCCTTTCTCCAAATTTGGTAAAAACAAATAATCAATCAACTCTAACATGAACGTACAAAACTGTCAGGGTGTCGTTGGTCTCGTTCGTTATTCCATGTGGCGTCTCGCCGTGGACGTAAAGCGTCAAACCCTTATTCGCAGGTATTTTCTCGTCCCCCACTAGAAGGGTACCTGAACCCGAGAGCACATAATAAATCTCCTCGCGCTCAGGGTGTGTATGTTGGGGAAACGTCCCATTCGGTGGTATCTCCAAGAGCCCAAAGCCAGTGAAGCGCTTGCTCCCGATCGTCTTCTGGTCTAGGATCCTTTTTATCTTTGAGGTGCCTTGAGAATACGGCACAAAGGGCATTTTCTCGGATTCCACTGAATTCCACATGCCGCCTCGTCTAATATGTTCAGCGCGGAAATTTAAATCATATTCACGCTCTGTTCAGATTGTTTTTTTGCTAAACCCGCTAAGCCTAGGGGGCTCTTCGAAGGAGGCATATCCGAGGCGATTCATCTCTTCACGATACCTTGCTCAAGCTCTTCTCAATCTTATCTGCTACTCTCTTGGCATCGGCAACACCCGCATTTTTCAAGGCGAGCACGGCTGAGCCGACGGCTGGCTGGTAACCAAACATAGGGGGTCTTATACGGGCACGAGGGAGCTCGCGCCTAAGCCGGTCAGAGAAGCTCGCGTTGACTAAGCTGGATTCGAACACGCTCCCAACGCCGCCTATGACTACGGGCTTATCGGTCATATCGAGCCTACTGGCCACACAATAAGCCGCCTCCGCCAGCTTAAATCCCGCCTCGACCAATATACCCCTTGCCACCCCGTCTCCCTCAGCTGCGACCCTGTCTACAATCCTGGCGATCTTTGCCACTTTCGCAGGGTCTCCCTCCATATCCCTTTGCACCACGTATATTATATCCAAAAAATCTCCAAGGTCGAACTCTCTGGTCACAGCATCCACCAAACTGGTCTTGGGCCCTCGGCCCTCGTAGTATCTCGCGGCCGCCGCTAATGCCTCTCTGGCTATCCAGAAGGCGCTTCCTTCGTCGTCGAAGATCCACCCCCACCCGAGGGCTCTAGCGCCCTCCCCCTTTTCGTTAATGCCGAAAGCTATGCTGCCAGTGCCAGCTATGACCGCGATGCCAGGATCTCCATATGTGACCGCATAGTAAGCAGCTACCATATCGTGTTCAACTAGAACCCTGACCGAAGATGGTATGGCGAGGGAACCAACTAAGTTCTGCGCTATAGCTCTGTCTTTCTTGGTGTCTAAATCGGATAGGCCGAAAACGATCAAGGAGATATCCTCGAGACGCGCGTTAGCGGTCACTAGGCAAGATTCCAGTGCCTCCCAAAGATTATGTTTTACCATCTCCGGCGGCAGTACCAAACCGGTCGGTCCTGATGTTGAAAATCCTAGTACTTCCCCTTTGTCATTAAACAATACGCAGGATGTCTTAGTTTTGCCTCCATCAACGGCCATCAACAACATACCGTCAAAAACCTCCCACAAATTTATGCAGCCTCCTCGGGCTATCAGGATTGAGCCCCCTGTTCACAGATATGTAAAAAGCCAGAAGCTGTATTGGTAATATCGTTACTGGTGCGGAGAGTCGCAGGTCCAAATCCCGCGGTAGTTCCAGAGCATCCTCAAGTTCAGGTATGTTCGATAGCACAAACAACCTAAAGCCCTGTTGCTCTGCTTCCTTCACAAGCCTCGCCACGGCTTTCGAAGAGTTGTCCTCAAGAGCTATGACTACGATGCCAACTCTATCATCAACAGCGGCCATAGGACCGTGCCTAAACTCCAATATGTGTAGTGCGGTGGTCATGATGTTGCAGGTCTCCATGAGCTTCAGAGCTCCCTCTAATGCTACGGGATAGGTGTGCCCCTGGCCCAGAACAAAAAAGAAGTCCCTAGTGTGGACATCCTCTGCTATCCTCTTTATGTCGTCCTCGAGTCTAAGCGCCTGTAGAGCCATTTCCGGGAGGCTCTCTGTTCTCAACCTATCTCTCGGCGCCACTCCCTGAATCTTGCCGAACTCCTCGCATAGTAGTGTTGAAGCAAGTGAAAGCGACGAGAAGGTCTTCGTCATTATAATACTCTTCTCCTCGCCTACATCCAAGAATATTCCCGTGTCCGCCTCAGCTCTCATTGGGCTGTCCTCTGAGCAAGTGATCGCTACCGTGGTAATGCCTCTGGTCCTAGCCTCCCTCAGGGCAGCTAGCGTTTCAGCTGTTCTTCCCGACCTTGATATTCCGATTACAGCGGACTCCCTAGGGGCTATTCCGGATTGGTAGAAAAGCATTTCCGATGAAGGCAAAGCCTGAAATAAGAAGGGGGCTGCCGAGGCCTGTGTTGCAACGAGCGCCGCGTAATATGAGGAGCCGCATCCGGTGAGGAAGAGCCTTCTCACCCCGCTCTTGAAGAGGCCCTCAGCAATTTGCCTCAAGGATCCTTCCTCTTCCAATACTTTGGCAAGTGCTCTAGGCGTATCTCTGATTTCCTTTATCATGAAGTACTCGCGTTCCGGGTTCATACTCCACCACCTTCAAACCAACCGCTTGGTAGCCACTCCTTCTCTGCATTTAACATTTCATCCAAAAGTCCCTTGGCCAAATCTATGGACCTTACGTACCCATCTAGGAGTAGCGACTGCATAGCCAAGCTCTTGTCGCATAGTAAAGCCGCGTCCACTGTTAATTCATACTGCTCCAACCTGCTAGAAAGCACGGCAGCTACACCCTTGGGCAACGAGCCTATGCTAAAAGGGTGAACCCCAGTCGAATCCACATACGCAGAGACCTCAACAACTCCCCAACTCGGCAAGTTCGATATAATGCCCTCATTTAAGACGTTAATTCCCGGGCAAAATACTCTCTTGTCGAGCGCTAACGCTTCCATCAACCTTACAACACCTATCCCCTCCTCCTCTAATCCCCTTCTATTCAATAGTGCGTCAATGGGTATCGTTCCCGAAGCTATGTTAGCCAAAACGGATTCCAAGGGTTCCCTATTTCTGTAGTCGTAGATGGTACCTTCAGGAAAGAGCGCTATCTTATACTTTTCCACCGCGCCAGGTTGCATGAAGATGTTGGGAAAGAACTCTGCGACATGCCTCCCGAGTCCTATTGCAGGCAGAATTCCAAAGACCCTGTACAATTCCGAGATCACAGGATCAATCAAATTACCTCTCGTCTCTCCACTCTCGGCCCCCTTCTCTAGCAGAGGATAGCCTCTTTCACCACCAACGCTGAAATCCTTTATCCAGAGCAGATGGTTTATTCCGCCCATGTATAACTGTATGTCTTCGCAAGCTACCTGAAAGCAAGCGGCCAGAGCTGGCTTGACGGCATAAGGACCTGTGCAAAGCCCGTAGCACTTAACCTTACTTTCCCTACCGACAACTCTAACAAGCGGAGTCAGCGGATTTGAGTAGTTAAACACATGCGCGCTTGGGCAAACGTCTTCTACATCCCTAGCCAATTCGAGCAACAAGGGCGTGTGTCTAAAGGCTCTAACAATCCCTCCTGGGCCAACGGTGTCGCCTATTGCCTGTAAGATGCCTTTACTCTTGGGAATTTCGACATCCAAGTGCGTTGCTTTCACACCGCCTACTCCGACAGTAACCACTACGAAATCGGCAGCCTCTAGCGCAGGCTTCCTTTCACAGTAACTCTCGACCTTGAAGCCCCAGGCATTCTTTTTAGACTTAAGATGCTCCACAAGCTTGGTCCCCACCTTGTACATAATGTCGAGGATCCTTTTGTCAATATCCATGAGCGCTACCGTGAGCTCGCAATCTCCTGATAACGGACTCAGAGCTAAACCCTTCAGCAGGGAAGGGGTGAAGGTTAGGCTCCCAGCACCTATTAGGGCGACCTTTATCTCCTTTACCATGACCTAAAGCCTACAAAAATGTATAAAAGATTAGAACCCGCTTCTCTTGAGGTACAGTTGTCATTGGGCACTCCATCCGCAACTTATGGTCGCAAAGTCGTCTACATCTGTAATCCGGTTTGCGAAAGGCTTTTTGAGTAGTAGTGCGCTTATGTCATGCTTTTTTGAAGTCAAACAAACAAACTCGCGAAAATCATCTAGTGGAAAAAATTTTATACTATCGAAAACAACAAGATCGCATGTTTGAACTCTCGTCCATCGTAGGCTTAATCATAGGGATTGCTATAGGTTACATTGCTGCGAAGGTCCTCAAGGTGGCCATCGTAGTTGCCTTGGTACTAGTGGTCTTAGCGTACCTCGGCATAACAGTAGTTTCAAGGGGCCAGGTCGAAGAACTATTTAGATACTTGGTGCCGGCAGTTCAGTGGATAAAGGCATATGTGGAATCTTCACAGCTATTCGCGCTTGGATTGCTCTTAGGCTTCGCCCTAGGCATTTTAAAGTGACGTTTGACAGCGCGCTCTACAAGCTCTACGAATCTTCAAGTTTCTCGTGAAGATCTTATCGATGTTTAAAAAGGTCTGCACAACCCTCTCAACCTCATTAGCGAGAAATGCTTTTCTTATCTCCGCGCCTTCGGTGTGGCGAGATGTCGCAGGTTGAGATAATATCGATTGGAAATGAGCTTCTGATAGGCAAGGTAACAAACACCAACGCCTCTTGGCTGGCCGACAAGATAACGAGGCTCGGCGGAAAGGTCAGGAGGATTGTTGTCGTTGCCGACGATTTGGGTGAGATAGCCTCGTCTATAAGAGAGGCAATTGCCAGAGGCACTCGTTTAATAATAACTACCGGTGGTCTGGGCCCTACCTACGACGACATGACATTGAGTGGCATAGCCGGGTGCTTCGGACTAGAGATGGAAGTTAATGAGGAAGCGCTGGACTTAATAAAGGCTAAATACGAGTCCAAGGGGTGGGAACTGACACCGGCCAGGAGGAAGATGGCCATCTTCCCGCGTGGTGCTATACCAATACCTAACCCTGTTGGGACAGCTCCCGCGATGAAACTCGAGGTAAAAGACGGTGTGGTCTATGCATTGCCTGGGGTCCCCTCGGAGATGGAGGCGATATTTGACGAATATGTGGCGAAGGAGATAAAAGAAAAATTGGGATGCATGTCGTTTGGGGAGGCTCATCTTATGCTCAGAGGAGTCCCTGAGTCCTCTCTCGCACCACTTTTGGACGAAGTTAGGGCAAAAAACGTTGGCGTGTACATAAAATCACACCCCAAGGGCGTAGAAGCTGGGCAGTCTCTTATAGAAGTGCATTTCACTTGCCATGGTACCACTGAGGAGGACGCAAATAAACTGGCCTCTGAGGCGGCATCTGACTTGGCCAAGTTAGTAGAGAAAAAGTTTAACGTAAGGCCATCCACAACATAGAACTAAGATATGTCCTATACCTCTCAGCTTGATAATTCTCGATATCCTACACTCCAGTATATCAACATAAATACCGCCGGCAAACGAAAAGCGCCGTGGATAGAAAAGGAGAAATCTGGATATTGTCATTCATCTGCTTCGTCATTTACGCTTGGGTTGCGACCTCGATAGGGCCGGCCCTTCCTAGGTTATCTGAAGATTACATGTTAAGCTCGGGCACCACTGGCCTCATAGTAGGCCTGTACTCGATTGGAGGCTTGTTTGCTGTGTTGGGTGGCCGCGTCTCAGACAGGCTCGACAAGGCGGTTGTAGGGTCTTTGTTCTTGGTATTGTTTTCAGTCAGCTCGTCCTCAGTAGCGCTATCGAGAAGTTCGTGGTCGCTTGGGGCGTCACTTCTCTTGATGGGCGTCTTTGCGGGATTCCTTGAAGCAGTCTTAAATCCCGTGATCTCGAACCTATATCCCGCAAAACGGGGGTTCTCGACAATAATTTTTCACACTGCATGGAACATAGGGTCAGCCATCGGCCCAACATTCGCCTCTATTGTTATAGTCGCTTTCAAGAGTTGGCGTTTGGCATATTTGTTTCCCGCCATCTTGTTGGTTTTACCCTCGAGCCTGTTGGGAATACTGGGGAAGGGCATAATTAAAAAGGTGGAAAGCCAACCAAGTGATGCGTGCAAAAAAGCCGTCGCCCGACGCTTACCCCTCTTAGTGTCCACGATAACGCTTTTTTATGTTGCTGCTGAGATGGGTTTGAGCAACTGGTTGGCCTCGATCTTGGAGTCCATGGGATCGGGAGTCTTGGAAGCTGGCTTGGCCAACGGTCTCTATTGGGGGATGATGGGCATTGGTCGAGTCGTGTGGGCATTTTTCACAGATAGGATTGGCTATCCTAAGGCGCTGCTAGTGTCGTCATCTGCCAGCTTCTTGTTAGTAAGCATAGCCTCGCTTCCCTTCCCTGTCCCAGTAAAAGCGGTACTTTGGGCGCTGACTGGTTTTCTCTTCGCCCCAATTTTTCCTACCACCATGGCCTGGATCGCTTCATTGAGTCCAGCCTCGAGTGGTTTTTATTCCGGCCTGGCTTTTACGAACGGCGCTCTGGGCGCTTTCCTCGCAACTTGGTCAGCTGGTATAGTTGCCGACGTTTTCGGCTTCGGTGCATCACAACTCATATTCCCTGTATTCACGGCCTTCATGGCACTAGACGTGATTGTAACCATAAGGGTTCCTAAGTCTTGAGGCAGTCGAGGAAAAAATTAGACTGCTTTACTTGCTTTTTATGTTGATCCAGGGGTCTTGCACGACCGATAATAAAACATTATTAAATGAAATGACTTAAATCCTTTAAGTGCATTGTCCAGCTCGTTGCCGCGAAGCGTTGCAGATTTAGTAAAAGAGACCGCGCTCGCCTGCCGTTTGTTCATTGCTGTTAACACCAAGACATCCAATGCCAACCTGAGATGTTTTTATGATCTGTCAGAAGACCATAACAAGGCATGCAAGGGAAACATGCCGGAGCTTTCGATGGGCATACTCAAAGTGCGCTCCACTGGAGGCCTTCCTAGTAATATGAGTCTAATAAATAGAGGGCTTAGCAGCAAACGGATCGCAGGGTTGTCTACCGCGCCCATCAGGACCGCAAATGCGTCGTTAAAGTGTATACCCATAGGGGTTATTGGGCAGAGAAATGGCGTTTTAGGTATCGTGGAGGGTGTCTAGAAGCCATGAGGCTACTCGAACTCTGGCGGCTTTCTCGAGTTGTCTACAAAGAGGTCTCATTTCAGTCCATATTCTCGTTGCGCTCGGGTGGCATTCTATCGCAAAGAGACAACGCCAGCATCCTCAGGCTTGTGAAGAGCGCTGAATTAAACATTCTAGTAAATAAAGCGTTGACTACTATTTTCATGCTCGTCTTCGCAGCAGTGATATTCCTGCCTCATCCCTTTAAGACAACTTATGTAAGGGTACCGGATGAGCTGAGCATCACTGGCGACGTCTCGGCCTTTCTGTCTGTAGTGCTGTTCATGATAACCATCATGGGCCTTCAGGTTACTACCGCGTTTGTCTCCTCTGACATCACGAGCCTTCTTGCACCCTTACCCCTCTCGAAATCCGACATCTCAAAGGTCATCTTCCTGTGCTTCTTAAGGATGTTTGACCTGCCTCTAATAAGTGCCGCAGCAATATTTGTACTAAACTACGGGATTCTAAGAAAATCTCTGCTCGGGTTCCTTTCCTCCTTTCTCAGCATAATCACCACTGAAATCTTTGCCCTGGCCCTAACCGTCGCCCTCTCTTCCTTCTTTTACTACAAAGTCTCCAGTGGGGACGGCAGAACCAAATGGAGGTCCTTATTGAGATTGGCCTTTACGATCGTGTGGATCCTGCCTGCGCTCGGTACGTATTTCGTGGCAAACTTCGCAACGCAAATAGCCCAATCGTTCATACTACTGGCGCAAATTTTCTCTCCTGTTGCACACCTGCTTGTGCTGTTATATCCTTTCTCCTTTGGTTTTTTGGTGTCCTCATCCACGTTGTACGAAGGCATTGATATGAACATATCACGTCTGTCACTGTTTTCCTCAATAGCATATGTCGTTCTGGCATCTTTTTCCCTAAAGTGGGTCCTTGCGAGGATGAAGGGCATCGGAACCCCAAGGGTGCACTTAAAGCCTGGAATTTTGACCAAGGACGTTAACATCAGCCCCAAAAGCCCACTTTTCGGAATCATCCAAAAAGACTTCAGGATTGCGTCCAGATCTCCCTCATATTCAAGCCTCTTCTTCATGCCAGCCGTACAGACAGCTGTTCTTGCAATCTCCTTCTCGTCACTTGGGGAGATGAAACTCAGCATCTCGATTGGGATATTAATTGGGGTCTCTATCGTAACGCTTTTGATCCCGCCCACGCTTTTCTCAATGGAGGATATAGGTTGTGCTTACACCAGAAGCCTACCAATCAACAGGAGAACTTTGATAACAGCCAAAACAGCGGTTTCTCTATTTTCTTACGGCACGTCATTTCTATCGCTTATGGCGGTGGCGGCTATAACCGGAATCGATTTCTGGGGTCTCATGATGCTCGGGGTCGCGCACATCTTTTCTATAGCAGCAGCTAGCATAATGGAGCTTATGATGCTTTTAAAAGAATTTTATGAAAAAGGAATATCGCTTGGCAATCTGTATTTGCGGCTGTACGCGTATGTGCCAATAGTACTGCTCGGAATGGGGATAGCTATCGTTCCCCTAATGGCCGCCCTCGTATTGCAGCAAGTTTATAGTGTCCAAGAAGAATCAACAATATTCATTTTGCTATTTCCCTCGATGTCCGAGTTTATAGTTTCGACGTTTTTGTTTCTACGCGAAAGCGGCTAGTCTAAGATTTCCTTTTGAGGCGTCTCAAAGCCTTTTGTGGTATGCGGATACGTTCGTGTAAAATGTGCAGGCTTGTCGAAGCTGACACCTCCAACCCCTGTGACGAAGGGCAGCATTCTCTGCAGGTGAATGAAATATGAAGTCCCTAAATCCATATATTCGAACATTACGTTATGCTGGATTGGAAAGGAAATGAGTCTGACCTCACGCGACAGGGTTTTAATGGCTCTTAGACATAAAGAGTGCGACAGGATCCCTATACACGATAGCCCTTGGGGTGCTACGGTGGACAGATGGAGGGGCGAGGGACTGCCATCTGGCGTTTCGCCTGCTGATTACTTCGGTTATGAGCTGGCGGGGTTCGGGGCCGACACCTCACCCCAATTTCCAGTCGAGGTCATAAGGGAGGACGAAGAGTACATAGTCGAAAGGGATTCCTTCGGAGGCATCAGGAGAAATCACAGGGACAGGTCGACCACGCCGGAGATAATAGACTATCCTTGTAAGAGCAGAGCTGACTGGGAAAAGCTCAAACCCCGGCTAGAGCCAAGCGACTGGAGGGTCGATTGGGTTTCAACTTTTAACGGTTATCATTACGAGAGAAGCCGAGGAAGGTTCATAACGTACAACGCGGCTGTCGGATACGATAAGATACAGAGTTACGTCGCCTCCCCAAGGTTGCTGAAGGCGGTCATAATGGAACCGGACTGGGTCACAGACATGTACTGGACCGATGCCAAGCTTGCGATGGACATGTGCGATCGCATGATGAGAGCGGGTTTAAAGTTCGATGGCGCTTTCCTCTTCTGCGACCTCGGTTACAAGAACGGCCTGTTCTTCTCTCCAAAGCACTACGAAAAGCAGCTTCACCCCGTATTCAAGGAACTTTGCAAGTTTTTCCACGGCAGGGATATGCCGGTAATACTTCACAGCTGTGGTAGAGTTAAGGACCTAATACCCTTTTTCATAGAGGAGGGCATAGACTGCTTGCAACCGCTTGAAGTCAAGGCTGGCATGGATCTAATAGAACTAAAGGATCGTTATGGTGACAGGCTTTGCTTCATGGGCGGAATAGACGTAAGGCTGATGGCCCTAGACGATCCTGCACCCCTGGAGGAGGAGATAAAGTCGAAGATATCCTTTGCAAAACAGGGTGGAGGTTACATCTACCACTCTGACCACTCGGTGCCGAAGAACGTAAGTTTCACGAACTACAAAAGGGTTATAGAGCTAGTCAGGAAATATGGGGCTTATACCTAGCCGCACGGTCTATAACCTGCCACAAAACTTGAAAGTGTAGAAGGCTAGCAAAGCTTAGCTCCCGTACTTATATTAGCTGGAAGGCTTCCCCTCATCCACGGATTATCTCTAGCCTCCTCAAGAGTCTTTAGGTAAAGATCCTTAGTCCTTTCGGCAATAGACCTCCAGTTATACGTCGTTTCGACCTTTATCAATGCCTCGCGCTTGAGCCGCTCTGCCACATCAGGGTTATCTAACAAGTAGGATATCGCGTGTGACAATTCATCCGAGTTATTGGGTTCTACCTTTAAACCGTTAACATCATTTTCTACGATCTCCGAGAAACCTCCTGTGTTGGAAACTATCACCGGAACTCCAGAGGCCATCGCCTCTAGCGCAACTATGCCAAAGGGTTCATATAAGCTGGGAAACACCGCCACAGATGCGCACTTATAAAGCGACCTTAGCGTCCCGTCATCAACGTACCCTGTAAAGTATACCTTCGGGGAGATGTTCATTTGGCTCGATATCCGCATCAACTCCTCTTTGTAGTATCCCTCGCCAACCACAACCAACTTAGCTTCAGGGTGCGACCTGAGCACGCCAGGCATCGCGCCCAGCAGTACATTCACCCCTTTCTCTGGGACGAGTCTTCCAACGTAGAGTATTATCTTTTCGTTTTCTACTGCATATCTCGACCTGAGGTCTTTCGAACAGGCACAAGCCTCGAATTTAGATACGTCTACACCGTTCGGTATTACTGCTATCTTGTCAGGAGGTGTGTTGAAAAACCTCACAACCTCATCTCTCATGTAGTTGCTACAGCATATCACTTTCCAAGACTCGTAGGTTAACCACCACTCTATCTGGTGTATCATGCGATGATAGTCACTGTGAAGGCCCCGCCGCCTGCCCTGCTCGGTCGAGTGTATTGTCGATATAAGCGGGACTCTGCACAAGTGTTTGATCGATATCGCCGGTTTAGCTACGAGCCAATCGTGTGCGTGTACAATATCTACGTTGCCCAACTCCCGGATCGTTTTCACAGCCTCACGTTCCATAGTGAGGTTCATGAGCAAAATCCACGACGCGAAGTCTGGCGTAGGTGCGGTGTAGGACTCGATCCTCCTCACGGTCATGTTTCCAAGCTCTTCCGTCTCAGGGGCTCCAGGGTAATTACACGTCAATAACACTATCTCTACACCAATGTCCCTCAACTCATCAGTAAGATGTTTGACGTGAGTAGCCAATCCGCCGATTACTCGCGGGGGGTACTCCCAAGACAGCATGAGGACCTTCAGCTTATCCATATTTTTCTAAGGCCTCTTTGTAAATACTAATTAAATCTTCAACAGCGTATCTGGTACTCGGATCCATTAGATATAACTTATTGGCGCACCACGGATATAAAGCCCTAATCGCGCTGTATGTCAATTCCGAATGTGCCACTACGGAATCCGCTAGGCTTGCCGAAATCGACTCGATCCACTTGATAGTCTGGCCCAACAGGGAAAGGTTAGAACGAGATCTAAGCTCCTCCAAAGACAGGAAGCTCTGTACGTAAGGTATTGGGGCCGACTCCTTGAGCGAGATCAAAGGCAGAGCTGAACTCCACTCGAAGGCATGCACCACGTCAAAACCTTGTTGTTCCCACAGCAGGTCAGATAGCGTTCTCACGTACTCACAGCTTAAGCTCGATGCCCAAGTGAAGGGGTTCAAGTGAGATCCAACTTTGTTGGAAATGTAATGTACCTTCACTCCCCCTTTCGCCTCGAATCCAGCTCTCCAATCGTCGAACGCTATCACGTGAACCTCCAAACCCTCATTCGAAAGGGACCTCGCGACAAAATCAACCAAGCTTGAGAGTTCGCCGATTACGCGAGGAGGAAATTCAGTAGTAAGTAAAACGACCTTCAATTCACTGTATCACGAGAAGAGGGATGCGACCTTTATCACTCCTAGACCTGTCAAATGGAATCTCCTGTTACCGACCTCATCCTGTAGAGACACTACATAACCCCTCTTAGCGAGGTCTATCAACCTCGATGTCAATTCCTCGACCTTCATCATCAGGATCTTAGCAATATCCTTGGCCTCTACAGCTTTTCTAGGATCGACCGCTGCCATGTTGTGGAGTTGTAATAGGATCTTAATATCAGAGTCCTCATAAGCGTCCAGTTCAGACATCTACTGTAGCTGTCTCTGCAGTTCTCTATTTAAGTTTAAATAAAATTGTCTCTCCCTGTTTCTAAATGAAGGGAGTGGTCTTATGTTTTGAAGTTCATCAACCCTACAGAATAAGAGATAGAATAACCGAACTAATAGCCTCGAAGCAAACAGTGAGATTCAGAGACCTCAAGAAGATATATTTCGATGAGGAACGCAACAGGCAGATATTCAAAAGAGTTTCCGAAAGATGTTACCTGCCGGCCAGCGGGATTTTGCTCGATGCAATCGACGAGCAGAAGTCAGACAGCAGGGGTTTCAGAGTGGCTTTCAGCCTTAGCGGGCTCTTTTTGGAGCAAGCAAGGTCTTACGATGAGAGGGTGCTTCAAGCTTTCAAGGACCTTTCGGACACCGGGAGAGTCGAATTCTTGGCCCAGACTTATTACCATTCGCTTGTGAGTTTATACTCGGAGGATAGGCCCGAGTTCACAGAGCAGGTAAAAAAACACACAAAAGTTATAAACGAGGAATTCAACCAAAAGCCCTCTACCTTCGAGAACACCGAACTGATCTACAACAACTCAATAGCCAGAACTGTTGAGAATATGGGTTTCAAGGCCATTTTCACAGAGGGTGTTGAAAGAATCTTGGGCTGGAGGTCCCCAAACTATGTCTATGCTCCAAAAGGCGCATCTCGTTTGAGGTTGTTGCTCAGAAACTACAGGCTAACCGACGATATAGGTTTCAGGTTCTCATCAGCCAGATGGGATCAGTATCCTCTGACCGCAGAGAAGTACGCGTCCTGGCTTGAGGCTACACCCGGTGACTGTATAAACATATTCATGGACTATGAGACCTTCGGAGAACATCACTGGAGGGAGACCGGTATATTCGATTTTTTGAAGGCTCTTCCTGATAAGGTGTTATCGTATGGGGATCTCTGTTTTATGCTTCCCAGCGAAGTGGTAGACAGTTTCGATGTGAAGGACGAGATAGATGTTTTCGAACTCGGTGGAACCATATCTTGGGCTGACGAAGAAAAGGATTTAACGGCATGGTTGCAGAACCCGATGCAAAATTTTCTTTTCGAAAGAATTAAGGCCTTGGAGGCCGTGGTGAAATCCGTGGGCGATCCTGAAGCCTTAGAGTTGTGGAGGCGTTTCACGACCAGCGACTACTACTACTATTTGTGCACAAAAGGAGGTGGTGCCGGTGAGGTGCACGGTTACTTCAATCCATATCCCAGTTCATTACATGCCTACAATACCATCATGGAAGCTCTACTCGACTTCGAACTCAGGGTGCTTAGGTTGTATAACAGGAAGTTTCAAAAGAGGTCAGCCGCCACTAGACGCCCTCGCAGGTAGGCAGAAATTGACGCAGCTGAAGAGCTGCCTCTTCGGGCTCTACCGCGTTTATATATGCACCTGAACCGAGCTCAAAGCCAGCGTGTACTGCAACGCGTGGGTATATCTCAAGGTGCCAGTGAAACTCTCTGGTTCCAACAGGTCTCGAATGAAAAACCATGTTGAAGGAAAAACTGCCCAACACACTTCTGTAAGCAGAAAAAAGCTCCTTGATGGTCACAGCCAGGTCGCTGATCTCATCTGCGCTCGACTCAAGAAAAGAGCTGATGTGATGTCTCGGCACGATCCAGCACTCGTAGGGGAAGATGCTTGCGAATGGGGTCATGACCGCAAAGTGCTCCTTGGCGAGCACGAGCCTTCCATCGTCCTTTGCGCTAGACGACAGCGTGCAGAAGTAACATTGTTCACCACTGCTGTAGTGTTTTAAGAACGCGTCTACTTCCTTTGAGACCAAGGGAGGAACAAACGTACTACCCATGATCTGGTAGTGGAAGTGCGCTACAGAAGCTCCCGCCTCCCTGCCTTGGTTCTTGAAAATCGCGACATACCGTATATTCCCGTCAGACTCAATAAGTCTGCCCCTGTCAACTAGCGCCGACAGAGGCAGTTCGATGCTTCTGGGATCAGCCGTCTCATATCTCCAGAAGTGGTCCGGGTTCTCAACTACGACTTCGTGATAGCCGTATGCATTTAAAGACCTTAGACTAAACGGCGTCTCCGTACTCAGCGCCGGATACATGTTAGGAAATACTCTAACGGACCAGTCGCTTCTCCTGTTATCGTCCCTGTCAAAGGTCTTCAAGATGCCCTTCTTGTCTTCCATTACGTATAGGAGAGTTGCTTTTGGGGTTTCGCTCTCATGTCCGGGGCAGAAGGGGCATCCCCCAGTGTCTTCTTCAGCCTCACCTCGGTAAAAGTGAGGCCTCTTCCGCCTCCCCCTCGCAATTAAAACCAGTCTGCCTGTGAATTCGTCATACCTTACGTCGTTTTCCATTCTTAGGCAATGTCGCTACAAAAGTATGAGATATATGTTTTGAACGACACAAATATAAGTGATGGTTGCAGTCTTCAGGGTGAGAATACCTGGATGAAAATAGCCTTCATGGTTTACGAGTTTCCGCCCTATCTTGTCGGGGGGCTCGGGACCTATGCGCAATACGTCACTAGAGAGTTCGTGAAACTGGGGCACGACGTGACCGTTTTCACAATGCACAGAGGGGCGGCTCAATTGAGAGAGATATTGGGCGGTGTCGAGGTCAGGCGTTACCCGACGGTGGACGCCACTGACGTTTTCGCTCCCATAGTTTCCGAGGATCTGAAGCGTTGGGGCACTTACATAAGGGTCTTCAGCGACATCTTCATCTACAACGTGATATCCGCTTCAGATCTCGTTTCAGAGCTCAAAGAGTCCAGATTCGACATAATATCATTTCACGACTGGCTGAGTTGCATAAGCGCGTTGATATCGAGGAAACACACCGCCCTGCCGTTGGTCTTCCATGTGCACTCGACGGAATGGGGTAGGACTGGGAATGGCTCTCAGGTCATAAAATATTTGGAGGAGAGGGCCTCCGTCGTGGCTGACAGGGTAATCACAGTAAGTCACGCAATGAAGGAGGACTTGGTCAAGCATGGGTGGCCGGAGCAGAAGATAAGCGTGGTTTGGAACGGTGTTGACGCCAACGTTTACAATCCGGACAAATGCAAGCCTGAGGAGGTAAAGGCGGTTAGGAACCGGTACAACGTAAGTGAGGAGGAGAACATGCTGCTCTTCGTAGGTAGGTTGACTTGGGTAAAGGGCGTCAGAAATCTGATTCAAGCAATGCCCCTGGTTTTGAGGGATCACCCGAACACAAAGCTTGTGATTCTCGGAAGGGGCGAGGAGCAGAAGGACATCGAGGAGCTCATAAATCGGCTAGGTCTCTCAAACAGGGTATACTACAGGTTCGAGTTCATACCTGAAAACGAGCGCATCCTGCACTACGCGGCGGCTGACCTTTGCGTATTCCCGAGCATCTATGAACCATTCGGAATAGTTTCGCTTGAAGCGATGGCGATGAAAAAACCGATCGTTGTCGGCGCAAGCGGAGTGTCTGGGTTCAGGGAGCAAGTAGTCAGCAGCGGGCCTGACCAAAATGGAGTGCACATAAACGGCAACGATCCTGCCGACATAGCTTGGGGTGTGAATCTGATACTTTCGGATAAAGGAAGGGCTCTCAAGATGGGTGAAAACGGTAGGAAGAGGGTTTTGAGCTATTTCACTTGGGATAAGGTCGCCCAGCAGACGATCGATATATACGCGTCGCTTATCAAGTGAGATGGCGCAAGCGTTAGGGCTCGTTGTACCGTTTATGTTGCCAAAAGCTTACCAAGGTGTAAAATCTTCATTCAGGTCGAGTCGAATGTAAATCGGACAGCGAATCTCTTACCGGTTGTTAAATCGAATCTCACGAACTCCCTTGAACCAATCGAACTACGGCGTCGATCAAGGACTGTTCATCTAGACCAGCCATCTCATAAAGATCCTCAAATGCTCCGGAGGCGCCGTATTCCCTAATGCCCAGCCTCTTAACCTTGACTCCACAGCCGCGTTCAGCAACTGCCTGCAAAACCGAAGCCCCAAGGCCAGTGTTCACGTTATGATCCTCATAGGTCACAATCTTGCCAGTCCTCACGGCCTCTTCCAAAATCACCTCATCGACCTCGAGAGGGCAGGGTACGTTCACCACGCTGACTTCTAATCCCAAGCTCTTTAGCCTCTCCCATGCTCCGATCGCTTTGTGGACGAGCGAGCCCATGGTGAATATCGTAGCGTCCTTGCCCCTCCTTAGAACCTCTGCCCTGCCGTACTCGAACTCGTAACCGTTGGCAAAGGCTTCCTTGCCAGCTTCGTCTGCGATTATGGGCAACTTAGACCTGCCAACGGCCAACAAGAAATTACCGGGAGTTGAGGCGACATATCTCACTACCCTATCAGTCTGATTGGCGTCAGCTGGTACTATAACCTTAAAACCGTAGAGGTTCCTGAAGGCGCCTACGTAATCAATGCATTGGTGGGTTTTGCCGTCTTCGCCAACGTTTAATCCGCAGTGCGTAACTACAACTTTGAGGTTCGTGTGGTTGATGTCATTAAGCCTGTGTTGGTTGTATGTCTCGTCCACCCCGAACACGCCAAAATCTACAAAAAACGATGTAATGCCTTGAATGGACGCGGCTCCAGCTATAGTCGCGGTTGTGTGTTCCTGCACACCTACCTGGAAAAAGTTATCAGGGAACCGTTTGGCGAACTCGTTTGTCCTCACGGATTCTGCTAAGTCGCAATCGAAAACGGCCATTGGCAATCTATCCTCTCCCTGAGCTTCACCTAAATCCACTAGCGCGTTGCCGAATGCCTGTCTGGTTTCGACGTAAGCACCGACCTTATACGTTCTTGCTTTTCCAGGTTTCAGGTTCACTTGGTGCGAACAAAAGCCACGGTGGGCATTGTGCGTTGCAGGCCTCTTCCTAGTCTCCGAGATGAATTTCTCCCTCAACTTTTTATATTTATCGAGGTCGTCTTCCAGACCAAGTTCCCTCATGGCCATTTTATACTCCTCAGCCTTCAATGCCCTCCCATGGTACTCCTCTTTTCCCTCCATAAAGGAAACACCCTTGCCCATCGTCGTCTTTGCAACTATCGCTGTTGGGGCGCCATCGGCCACTGCTTCGTGCAATGCCCGCCTTAGATCTTTAATGTCGTGCCCGTCAGCCTCCAAAACCTTCCACCCGTCAGAAGCATATCCGTCTTTGATGTTAACGGGCATCACCTCATGCGTCCTTCCGCTTATTTGCCTCTCGTTGTAGTCGATCACGACCGTTATGTTCGAGAAACCATATTTGTTTGCAAACCTCCTCGCCTCTGCCACCTGTCCCTTGGCCTGCTCCGCATCACTCATCGCCACGAAGACGTGATAATCCTTCCCACTAACACGCCCTGCTACGGCAAAACCGCATCCAGCGGAAAGGCCCTGGCCCAGATTTCCGGTCGACCACTCCACCCCCGGGACGCATCTCTCAACATGGCCTTCAAAGCGACTGCCTGCCAGCCTGAAAGTGGCGATTGCCTCGTCTATATCAAAAAACCCGAGTCTACCGAGTGCGGAGTAGACGCCAGGTGAGGTGTGGCCGTGGCTGATAACAATCCTGTCTCGATCAGGCCAACATGGATCTCCAGGTCTTATGTTGGCGAACGAAAACAAGGCCAGATATATGTCGATGCTGGACATCGAGCCGCCCGGATGCCCAGAGGAAGCCAGCGTCGTCATCTTCAGTATGTCTCCCCTTGCAATCCTGCCGAGCTCTTTCAAATGTTCGAGCCTATCATCGGATATCCATCTCCCACGGTAAGACATGAAGTTATTGGGCTCTCAGGGTAAAATAAAAGGGTTACCTGTCTTCTTTCTTCTGAAACCTTCCATTAATCCGTAGAGCTCGACTCTATTTTTTAAAAAGATAACTTTCTACTTCAGTAACAAGGTATCAATTTCAATCCCTTGTCTGTGCAGTATTCGGATACAGCGTCTCTGATCCTCCTATAATATTGCCCATCGCCCTGAAGCTCCGCCCAAACTCTCTGGGTGAGTCCAAGCCTGTCGAAAGTGGGGCGTAGCGATGCCCAGACCCCAGGCCTCAAGTTAAGCCTATCTAGGTATACGTGGTCGACGTAATCTTCTATTTTAGATATTATTTCCAATGGGTCGTCTAGGCTTGGTATTATGGGGCCGATAAAGGCGTAGGTTTTGAACCCCTCGTGGCTTAGCTCCTTCAAGCCATTAAGCCTCGCGGATGGTGGTGGTGCACGAGGTTCGAAAACACCAGCCCAGTCATCCCACATGGCAATCGTAAAACCGATCGTGCACCTGTCTCTAATTTCCTTCAGGATGTCTACATCCCTGAGAACCAACGGGGACTTCGTCTGTATGGTGACGGAGAATCTTTTGTTCGAGGCCAGTAAAACTAGAGCCCTTCTAGTTAGTTGCAACTTCTCCTCTATTGGTTGGTATGGGTCTGTTATGGAACTCAAGTAGACCTCGCCTGGAGTTTTCTTGGAGATATCCTTACCTAGAACCTCTATTATGTTTGACTTGAAGTACAGGTAGTTGCCCCAATCTAGAAGGCCACGGCCAACTAGTCGGCCAGAAAAACGTGCGTAGCAGTAAAGGCAGCCGTGTTCGCAACCTACATATGGGTTTAAACAGTAGTCGCAAATAGCGGACCTCCCAAGAGCAGAGGATGCCTTCAACTCCTTTGCAGGCAACAAGAGATGAAGATGCTCCTCAAGGTTCAAGATAAACGTTGCTCTTGTAAGCTCCTCAAAAACAAGGGGTCTAAAAAGAAGCGGTTCTTTATCGATCGCCACATCTTATGAAATGCTCGCTAGTAAGTACGTTGTTTGGGTTAGGTCTTTCATCGTCAAGAGACCCGCCCTTACATTAGGTAGATGAAGCGCCGTATTCACCACGACCGCTCCTGTGGCCAAATCCCCGGCCGTACCGCTGCTTCGCCAGGTTACCGAGGGTGCTCCCTCTATTCTAATCTCCTCGTACTCCTGACCCTGAATGCCCACCAGGGCCACAAATTCTAATCTTATGAGCTCCTTTCCCTGCTTCGAACCCGCGCCAACGGCGACCACACCACGCACCCTCTCCTTTCCTATCGCAGTCGATGACAATCTAATTTCCTCCTCGGCCAAAATCGGTGTTTGTTCCTCCCTCACCTCTTCGATACCCAAACTCAACATTGAGGATATCAGAAGTACGGATTCAGAAAGACCGACGTGCGATGTTATCTCCCCACTCGCAAGCTTACTTTTGAACTCATCCAACGTAAGCCCCAATCCTATTTTCTTCTGAAAGCTCTGCCTCCTCTTTGAGGCGTCTAGACATCTGACCACGGACAACTTCTCTAGTTTCATCACACACGTTGTCATGACCGCCGGGAGAAGGTCCATTATGAAACCCGGATTTATGCCCGTACCGAGGACATTAACTCCTTTCGCCTTGGCAGCCTCATCTATCTCCTCAGCCAAGCGGGGATACCTGTAATAGGGATAACACAGAGTCTCGCAGGTGGACACCACTCTAGCTCCTGCATCAACACTCAACATTATCTCGTTGAAAACCTTGTCGAGGAAGCTGCCCGTTGCATGGAATACAATGTCCGGTGTTGTTTCCCTTAGGATCTCTTCCGGGCTCGCCGAAACCCTGATGCCGGGTGCGACCTCAGCGCCTATCACCGTTTCCAAATCCTTACCTATTAACCTCGGATCTTTATCTATACCTCCAACCATCTCAAGCCCTCTGTCTATAGCGATCTTGGCTATCGTCCTACCTATGTACCCCAGGCCATAGGAGACAAACCTCATTCTCATCACCCGTAGATTTCGCAGGTTGTTGGTTATAAGGCTGAGTCCAATCTCTCGCTTGTTTACTTTTTGTCAATAATCGCTTATCAAGAGGTCTACCATTTTGATTAAGGTTTCCAAACTCGTGAAGCAGTACAGACGGTTTAGCCTTTATATCCGAATGAGGGCCAGTGGTCCAGCGTACATGCCTGAATCAGAGAAGCCATCAGTAGATGTCCTGTCGGTAGTGTTCGAGAGGAAAGCTAAGGATTTGACGCTACCCATATGCAGTTTGGATCACCCTGACCATATAGTAAGAACCGCGCTTCTTGGGCACCCGCAGCTTGCGGCAGATCACCTGCTAAACAGGGAAATGAAAGGCAAATTGGTGTTGGTAATTGGTGATGTGATCCGTCTATTGAACTTGGAATTTTGCAAGGGCAAAACAACAACACAGGACACGCGTGAATTGCAGACGGAAAAAATCAAGACGCGTCAAATGGCCTACGAAGTGTTGATCGAGATTGCCCTTAACCTCGCAGGCGCAGAAAGCAAGATGGTGGATTTCCACGAGGAAGAGACACGCTTAGCCTTTGGATACATCATCAACGCCCTAGAAAGATGGGAGGAGCTAGAACTGCTCGAAAGTGGAGGTGCCAACTACACGGTGGCAAAGGCCGTTGTGAGTAAGTTGGTTTTGGACATGAAGAGGGTCGGATCGGGCGTAAGCATGATATCGAAAATCGCCGAGGAATTGGAATCGCGATTGCCCGAAGACAAACCAGTCAGCAGTTTCGTAATAAACTTGAAGAATGCTATCCGCGAAAACGTTTATTACAAAATGTCGGTTGAGGGTTTATGTAAATTTGGCAATGACTATGCGCTTGGCCTTAGGTGGTTAAGGCACCTCGGCTTTGTACAAGTGTCAACTAACCCAGTTCTGGCGGCCAGGGCTTACGAGGATGATCCTGGCCTCTGGCGCGACTTCGAGGAAATGGTTCGAGCACATGCGGAGTGGTCGCGCGCTCCAGAAACGCTTGGAGATGAAATCACAATGGGTGCCACCATGACTGCGTTGTGGCCGAACCTAGCCGTCTTCCGTCCTATCGCCCTACTATCCGGGCTAAGCGAAGGTTTGGTCAGCTATCAGCTCAACCCGAACGTGGCAAGTAGTTTTGAAGGCAGTATAAGCGATGCGTTGAGGATTTATTCGTCAGCGTGCGAATTTCTCAAGGTGTACGATGCGTACCTCACGTGGGGTTACCCCCCGGTTGAGGGAGTCGGCAGACCCAACATCGTGTTCAAAGTGGCATGCGAGAATCCAGTCGCCGTAAATATAACCACAGCGCTGAACGAGATGGGGATAGGTACTAACAACACGGTAACGTTCTCGGTTTCGCAAGAGGTTGCTCTGGTGATCGCCGCGATGAGAGGTATGGCAGTGGCCGGAAGAATGGGCATCCCTGTAGCCAAGGTGTACGTGACGAATATGGGAGGTCGGCTCGAGAGCCACCTCCGCGAGGCGGAGGCTGAAAGGTTGCTCAAAGTGACGCTTGAGGGGCATTGCAAAAGGTGTGAGTTGTTGCGCAGGTTGGCAAATGAGCTTGGCGCCCTTGATGAGGTCAAAGCCATCAGCTCCTTTGAAGATCAGGTAAGAGTGATCTGCTCCTCTAAGCACCTCAAGTCCTTGACCGATAGCCACCTATTGGAAGTTCTGGTCGCGGCATACGGTGAGGCCTCTAGGGAGCGGCTCCTTGACTTGTTAAAACAGTTGGAAGAAGCAATCGGATACGCGGGAACCTTTGTTGCGCAGAGGGTCTACAGAATATTCTTCGCGCCGGGTAACCGCGAAAAATGGGTAAAGTACCTTCAAGAGGAATTCGCAATCTCGCCAAAAACGGCAGAGGGGATATTGGAAAAGGTCGACCTTCTTCCAGCTTCAAAGAGGAAGCCGAATGACACATTTTTAACGCTTTCGAGGAGGAATGTGACCAACACCGAGTTTCCTAACCATCAGCTCAGTGTCCTCATGACATCTCGCCAAAAGGACTTCGAATATAGTGCGTTTGAAGATTCGATTTTAAGAGAGCACAACCAGACCGCGCTTCAGAAATTGCTGGAAATTCCTGACTTTCGCAGAGCTTACGAACTAACCCCCGAGCTTCTTGAGAAGTTGGAGGTTGTTGGAATAGAAGGTGAATTTGGCGAGCTTGGACTAAAACCAGATGAATGGTCCGCTTTTGGCCCAGTGGTGAAAACGATGTCTGAGTTCAGGGATGCTTATCTTGGGTTTAAGCGTTCAGCAGTCGAATTTGTGCGCAAAATATCCAAATTTTCAAACAGCCCAAAAAGCTCTTCGTCAGCTACATAATATTTTGTTTTTCAATTTCGTTTCCGGACTAATAAACGCTTTTTAGAGGCAAATTGGTTCAAAAATTGCTTTTAAATGCTAAATTCAGTTGTATTGCTAACGTAAAAATTAGTGAAGCATTTATTCTGTAGTTGTGAAAGCACAAAGCTTATTAGGCTTAGTTTGCTGTAAGCACCGAAGGGTGGTAAATTGACCCTCCAAACGCTATAGGTTCGTCCGTGCCCGTGCCTCTACACATTCCCAAATATCACTTCTCGTGTATAAACTGCGGCCGGTCGTATCCTTCATCTGAAGTGGTTTACACTTGTAAGCACTGTGGTGGGTTGCTAGATGTCGTATATGACTTCCGAGAAATGGATGCCGAAGAATTCCTAAACTCCCTTACCGAGAGGCACCTATCCATTTGGCGGTACTTCGAGCTCCTCCCGATCGAAAACCCCTCTCATATAGTCTCGCTTTCTGAGGGATACACGCCACTTTACAGGAGCGTAAGGATCGCGAGAGATTTGGGAATGAGGCAGCTCAACTTCAAGTACGAGGGCGCAAACCCCACGGGCTCCTTCAAGGATAGGGGGATGAGCGTTGGGGTAAGCAAAGCGCTGTCGCTGGGCTCGAGGGCTTGTGTGTGCGCCTCGACAGGGAACACCTCAGCCTCCATGGCAGCCTATGCCACTAGGGCCGGCCTTTTGCCTTTAGTAATACTACCGAAAAGAAAAGTGGCCATTGGCAAGGTTGCGCAGGCAATAGCCTACGGAGCGAAGGTGATATACATCGACGGCTCTTTCGATGACGCCCTTTTGGCTGTGAAGGAGGCAACAGAGAAGCTTCCCGTATATCTGCTTAACTCAATAAACCCGCTGAGGCTGGAAGGGCAAAAGACCCTAGCGTTCGAATTGTTCGAGCAGCTTCTACATTCCGTCCCGGATGTCGTCGTCGTGCCTGTAGGTAATGCGGGCAACATAAGCGCGATCTGGAAAGGCTTTGTGACGCTTAAGAAACTTGGCATTTCTGAGAAGTTGCCGCGAATGGTAGGGGTCCAAGCTGAAGGCGCATCACCAATAGTATCCGCGCTGATGAACGATAACGGTTTCAGACCTGTCGAATCGCCCAACACGGTTGCGACCGCAATCAGAATAGGAAATCCCGTAAATTGGCCGAAGGCGGTGGCTGCGATAAGGGACTCGGGTGGTTGTGCTGTATCGGTTAAGGACGACGAGATAATCAGGGCTCAAAAGGATCTGGCTCGTGGTGAAGGCCTTTTCGTGGAGCCTGCGTCCGCAGCGTCCTTGGCGGGCCTCAGAAAATGTCTGGAGGAAGGGCTAATCGACAACGACGAATCAAGCGTCTTGGTGTTGACTGGAAGTGGCCTTAAGGATCCCGATGTGGTCGGCGAATACTACGAGCCACCTATGGAGATGACGGAATGCCCTGAGGGGGTGCTGAGGTATATAGGCAACCTCATGAGGGTGAACTAGTGTTTTAGCCTGTCTAAGGCGTTTGCCGGTGAATCGTACCTTTCATGGCACTGCGAATTATCCTGGTATTGAGTACTCACCTATCCAGCCGTCGGGCATGACCAAGACCAAGCGCCGACCTCCACCATAGTTCAGGACGAAAGCCACCCCAACCTTTCTACCACCAGGGCCTTCAAGCACGGCGGGTGCTACGCTCGAGATGTTCAGCAGAGGTCCGTAGCTTTCTGCAAGAAAAGCCTTCGTCTCGTTCACAAGCTGCACATTGAGTCGCATGTCTTCGGCAACCTGAGCAGGAACTCCTTGCGGTCCGGTAATCCCAAGAAAACCCCCATCGCTGGGAGACCTGATGCTGAAGGTTGCGGGTATGAACTGGCCTCTGATGGAAATGCCACTGGCGACCCCAGCCAGAAAATAAACCCTCGGTTCAAAGAGGGCCGAGATTACCCAGACAAGCAGACCTGCGAGCACAGATGCTGTGCAAAGGTAACCGCTAGCCTTCATCGCTCTTTTACTGTCCTCTGGAGGTAATAAGTCATTCGCACTTCAGAAATAGTGTAGAAATCGTTCTAAACAATCATTAAAAGTTGCGGGATACGACTTTTTGCGAAGATGTCTGTACATGGGGCAACAAAGGTGTGGTGCTTAGCTACCATCTCCTTAATCCTGTTGCCAGCTGTGGCTGGGGCAATTCTGGGCGTTCATTTGAGACAAATCCAGACCAATGGCGGGAAGGGGATTAGCAAGTTCTCTTCGTATGAAGAACTGAAGGCGTTCTTGAAAAAGAGTCAAGGATCGGGGGTGGCCTACTGGCCTACGGCGGCGGGCTTCTTGGGTCTGCCATCCGTGAAGAGCGCGATAACTTTTCGGGCTGAGGTAGGCGAGACTGATTCCAGCCTGAACGTAGGCCAAATCGAGTATTCCGCGACCAATGTACAAGTTGAGGGGATTGACGAGGCGGATATAATAAAGACTGATGGAGAGTACATCTACCTAGTTTCTGATCAGCGTCTGCTTTTGATAAGGGCATATCCCCCGGAGAGAATGGAGTTGATTTCCGAGGTCAGACTCGAAGGCAATCCGGTAGGCCTCTATATCTCAGGGGATAGGTTGGTGACTATAGAACAGATGTATCGAGATGCTATATTTACAGGGGAAGACGGGAACATGATATTACCTCAGGCGAACGTTTCGTTTAGAGTGTATGATACCTCGAACAAGAGCAAGCCAGTTTTGCGCAGGGAGTATGCGATTAGTGGTTTTTACTCCGCCTCCAGAATGTTGGAGCCCTACGTATACTCGGTTGTCGTGGAACCAGCTGTAATGTGTAAAGACGAGGTGTTTTTACCTGAGCTGTGCGGTCAGGGTTGGATTAAGAAGGCCACCGCTACGGAAATCTACTACTATAACGAATCCTCAGAGGGCGCTCACAGTTTTGTCACAATACTTGCCATAAACGTCCAAGACGAAAGCGTAGAGCCCACATGCAAGACATTCCTTGCTGGAGCCTCAGATGTGATCTATATGTCATACGACAACATGTACATATCGCAGAGTATCTGGCGCACAGCATTGAGCACAGGCCAGATCGGCGGCAGCATTGGGGCCTCAATAAATGCTAACCAAGGTTATGAGGTTACGGTCATACACAAGCTACACGTCGACGGTCTGAGCATAGAGTACGTAGCGCGGGGGGAGGCGCGTGGATTTCCGTTGAATCAGTTTTCAATGGACGAACATGAGGGCTTCTTCAGGATAGCCACCACATCGCATGCGGACTATGAATTGAACTCAATTTTGAAAGAAGTGAATAACATCTACGTTTTCGACTCCGACATGAATTTGGTTGGTTCCTTGGAAGACCTCGCGCCCGGTGAGAGGATACACTCCGCCAGGTTCGTGGGTGATTTGTGCTACTTGGTGACGTTTAAGAAAGTGGACCCGCTGTTCGTCATAGACCTTGCATCGCCTGAGAGACCCAAGGTTCTGGGTAAGCTTAAGATACCGGGATACTCTGACTACCTACATCCCTTTGGGGAGGGCTTCTTGATAGGCGTCGGAAAGGAGACCGTTGAGGCAGAGGAAGGCGATTTCGCGTGGTACCAAGGCCTGAAGATCTCCCTCTTCGACGTGAGACAGCTGGACGATCCGAGGGAAATTTCGAAGCTTGTTATTGGTGACAGGGGTACGGATTCTCCAGTTTTGTACGACCACAAGGCGTTCCTTCTGGATATAAAGCGTGGGCTGCTTGTTTTGCCAGTACTGGTTGCTGAGATAGATCCCTCCGATTATCCTGATGGCGTTCCGCGGAATGCTTACGGGGAGTTCACATGGCAGGGTGTTTATGTGCTTAACGTATCCGAGAAGGGCGGCATAGAAGTGCGCGGCAGAATAACCCACATGGATGGCAACGATGACCTGCTCAAGTCGGGTATCTACTTCTACTCCGAACGTAGTGTTAAGAGAGCTCTTTACATAGGGGGTGTTTTGTACACCATATCGGAAGACAGGATCAAAGCCAACGACCTATCCACCTTGGAGGAGCTGAACGTGTTAAGCCTGAAAAGGTAACCGCCGCGATCTAAAAACACTCGATGAGAAATCGTTTTATAAATGGCGCGTACATAAACGCTTGAGTTGACGCTGAAGCGGCCGGGTGGTATCTGGCTTGTGTTGATGCTGGCCTCCGGAGCAGCCTTGATGATAAAGTTGTTAAGCCCAAGCGTCGTCCAAGTGGTGGTCACAGATGATGTCGTCCACGTTTACCAGATACCCAATGTGTATACCGCAGGCGACGTTCTGTCCATATGCCTCTTCTCAGCTGCATTGGGTGTATCTGCTTACAGAGGCCTCACCGGCGAGAGGGTTCTGCTCGCCAAGGGGGTTGGCAAGGACGTCATAGTCACACTTCTGAAGGAAGATGAGCTGAGGATTTACAAGCTCATAGAAGGCTCTGGGCCGATCTCCCAAGCCGAGATCGCGAAGGTAACTGGTTTCTCCAAGTCCAAGTTGAGCGGCGTGCTGGACGTTCTAGAGGCCTACGGTCTTATAACGAGGCGGAGGAGAGGGCGAGAAAATATAATCGCGTGTTCTGGAACATAACCGCCCTTGTCTTTTAGCTGCCCTCCGCTAATCAGCACAAGATCAATCCACAGCTAAATTTAGAAAGGCCAGAGCTAGTCTGACAACGTGAAATACAGCCTGCGGTTGTGTCTCCCCCTGTTCTCCATCTTGACAACTTCGATCTTTCCGATCTCGGAAGTGTTTCTCACGTGGGTCCCGGCGTCCGCCTGTACATCTATGCCCTGTATTTCAACGATCCTGAGCACCTCGACCTCCGGCGGGAGTGCTCCAGCTAGCTTAACAACACCTGGTATCTGCATGGCCTCATCTCGTCTGAGGTAGTATGTCCTCACCGGGACGCCCTGTGATGCGAGCTCGTTCGCTTTGTTGACGTATTCGGTTATCTTCTCCCTCTCGAAGGCCTCCAAATCAAAATCTATCCTCGATCTATCGACCCCCTTCTGGTTTCCGGTTATGAGCGCTCCAGTTTCCTTGAAAAGCACCGCGCTCAAAAGGTGTGCAGCCGTGTGCATCCTCATCAGCCTGTACCTCCGCGTCCAGTCGAGCTCCCCCCTCACCTCGTCACCAACTGATAATCCGCCCCTGTCCAAAACGTGGACTACACCGCCATCTCCTTTAATAACGTCCAGAACGCTGTAAACCTGGCCATCAATCGCACTCGTTAACTTTCCGGTGTCATGAGGTTGACCCCCGCCGGTTGGATAGAAAGCGGTATCCGCTAGTATGACCCTATTTTCTTGTACATCTAAAACCTTGCTGTCGAAAACTCTAAGGTAAGAGTCATCAAGATATAGTAGCCTGGTCACGGATGTACCCAAATATCCTCGGTTTAAAAAGTCTTCCGTCTGCTTTACAGTCAAAAGCGCTAATCGTGACCCTATGCATCAACGTTTTTCAAGCTTTAAATATCACGGTTTGATACCCCTAACTGAATCCTACTTGGAAAAAGTTAAGGCGCTTTTACAGGCCCATGGAAAACCGGAGAAGGAAGTCTACCTAGATCTCGAGAATTCTGCTCCTATAGCACCTGACGTGCTTGAGGCGATGTTGCCTTACTTCACCGATCTTGCTTACGGCAATCCAACCTTAACCCACAAGCCAGGCTGGGAAGCGTACGAAGTCCTGATGAGCGCCAGGGACGAGATGGCCAATTTACTGGGCGCAAAAAGCTACGAAATAAACTTCACACCGGGCGAGTCCGAGGCTAATAACCTTGCACTTATCGGCTATGCCATCGCGAACAAGAAAAGGGGTAAGCGCATCGTAGTGTCAGAGATAGAGCACCTGAGCATAATAAACGCTATCAGCCTGTTGGAATCTGCCGGCTTCGAGGTAGCTAAAGCACCTGTAGACGACCAGGGGTTCGTAAAGCTCGGAGAGCTACAGAATTTAATAAACAGGGAGACGGTTTTGTTAAGCGTAGGGGTTGTGAACCATGAGATAGGTACCGTTCAACCCATTAAGGAGATATGCAAGTTGGCAAAGGACTTGAACCCGCAAATAGCTGTGCACACCGATGCCTCGGACGCTGTGGGGAAGCTTTCAATTAGTCTGGAGAATCTCGGAGCTGACTTGGTAACCGTATCCAGCTACAAGCTGCTAGGCCCGAGGGGAATAGGGGCGCTTTGTGTTAGGGAAGGATTGGAGGTCAGCAGGATCGTCGAGGGCCAGCTCGGTACTCAGCGCTTGTGGCCTGGGGTCGAGAACGTCCCTGGTGTAGTCGGCTTCGCTAGGGCGATTGAGATATACGTCGCGAACCTGGAAACCTACTCCTCTTCGTTGAGAAGCATGAGAGACCTGCTATTGGAAGGCATCCTGAACAACGTCGATGAAACTCTGTTGAATGGACCTTCTGGGACTCTCAGAGGCGCCGATAACGTGAACATCAGCTTTATGGGCTGTGAAGGCGAGGCCTTAACTGTAGAGCTGAGTTTGCACGGCGTGTATGTTTCAAGCGGCAGCGCGTGCACACGCAGATTGCTCCAGCCGAGTTACGTGTTGCTCGCCATAGGCAGAGGATACGAGGAGGCGCATGGCAGCATATTGATGAAGGTGAACAGACTACAAACTAGGGAAGACATCGAACACGTTCTCGACGTGGTGCCCAAGGCGGTGTCTCGTATAAGACGCATCGGAGGTTTCGGAGGTGATGGGTGATGTCAAGGGCTCCTATGCCATACGACCCCAAAGTCTTAGAGCTCTTCAGGAACCCTAAGAACCTCGGCAGGATGGACGATGCCACCGTCTCGGCTACAGCTGGCAGCCCGCTCTGCGGCGACATGATTACGGTGTATATCAAACTCGACGAAAGGGGTGTCATAGAAAGGGCCATGTTCGAAAGCTATGGCTGTGCGGCGAACATCGCCGCCGCCAGCATAATGACGGAGATGATAAGATCTAGATCCTTAAGGGATGCCTGGTCTATCTCTTGGAAGGAAATATCAGAACAACTCGGTGGCCTGCCAGCTGTTAAGTTTCACTGCGGGGTCTTAGCGGTTGGAGCCTTGAGGAGAGCCATAAGGGCTTACTACAAGGGCGGTGATAAACCGGATTGGCTGCCGGAGGAACTGTCGTTCGAGGAGAAGCAGGCCTTGGACGAGGAGAACTTCGCTGAAGTCATGTCTAGGAGGATAAGGTTGGTGCAAGAGAAAAATTCGCTGCAAGAGAAGTGATTTTTATATCTTGCTTTAGGGGCTGAGCCAAACCATGGCAAGCGTTTTGGACAGTTTTGTCCAAAGGATTGAAGAGGCATGCGGCAAAGGCGGCGACTTCATAGCCATAATAAAACATGACAGGGCTGGCGAGTTCTTGGAGAAGGCACTTAGAGCCGGCGAGGTTCTGTACAGTGCGCCAGGGATCATGGCCAGGATCAGAGTCAGAGGTAAGGAAGTCAGCGTGCTAAGGACAGGCAGGGTCTTGGTTAAGGGTGCCAGTAACCTGAAAGAGGTTAGGGCTATTCTCGAAGAGATCGCGGGCAGATAGGTTTTCGGCTTGTTGTGAAGCTCTGCGTTATAAGTTATTTAAACTCATTTTAGTTGAAAGGACACGGGCAACTCTCGGAGGGCGGTGCGTTTGAAGATCCTAGGCATAGTCGGAAGTCCTCACAACAGGTTTGGCAACACGTACAATCTGGTCGAGCGTGCCCTCTCGGAATCGAGCAAGATGGGCGCTGAAACAAAGATCATAGTACTCCAAGAGTTGAATATCGGGTACTGTGCCGGCTGCGGCCTCTGTTTACGTGAGGGCGAATGTCCCCAAGAGGACGACATGAAAAGCCTTCTCAGGGATATGACAACCGCTGACGGCATAATCCTCGGAAGCCCTCTCTATTACTTACACGTAACTGCCCAGATGAAAACGTTCATCGACAGGACCCTAGCTTTGGGTCACAGGCCGCGCCTTCAAGGGAAGTACGGTGCCTCGGTCGTCGTGTACGCGGGTGTAGGTGACCCCCACGTTGCAGCCGAATACCTCAACGGCGTCTTGAGGGCTTGGGGGGCAACTCCTGTTGGCAAGCTATGCGCCTATGCAGTGGCGCCAGGAGAGCTTGACGAAGAGTCCCTCAGAAATGCCTCTGCGCTTGGGGCAGAGCTAGTCCAAGCAATAAAGGAGGGGAGAAAGTATCCTGAGGCCGAGGATCATGAGCGAGTTAGGAAGATGTTGGTTAAATTGATCCGTGATAGAAGGGATTTGTTAAGGGCTGATTACGATTTCTGGGAAAACCGCGGATGGGTTTAGCAGAAAGAGTTAAATCATCATCTCTACATTTCTAACGGCGAAATGGAAAAAGGTATCAACGAACTGACCTTGGATGAGATATTTGAAGGGATGGTTACTGCCTTTGATCCGCAGGCAGCAGGCAACTGGGACACCCTGATACAGTTCCGTATTATCAATGGAGAAAAGAGCAACATATACAACCTAGCAATAAAAAATGGCACTTGTACGCTTTCAAAAGGGGAAGTGGATGGCGTGAAGCTTACAATAACGATGAACGAGAAGGATTTCAGGGCTCTTGTAAAGGGTGAGCTGAGGGGCGAAGTGGCCTACATGTCGGGCAAAATGCGAGTTAGGGGTAGCATGAACGACCTGTTCAGGTTGAACTCCGCCTTCAAGAAAAAGTAATTCTTGCGCGACCCTTGAATCTAAACAGGTTACATAACGCCAGTATTTGTTTTTTTATTCCGCCATCCGAACTACGTCCTCATAAGTTTGGAGAAACTTGTCCACGTACGTCATGCCGGGAGGCAATATGAGCCCTGGGTTTACCTTGGTATTTATGAGCCTGCAACCCCTGCATATCCTGACAGAATTCCCCACCGTCGAAAAGGATTCTATACTGGTTGGATTTTCAATCGAGGATTCAACGGTGACCTTCCTACCTATGATGCTGTCCGCTATGTGCGCGTAGTCGCCAACCTTAGCTGCGTCCATAACCGCAGACCTCTCGATAGCCACATGTTCGCCTATTATGCAGAAGTTATCTATCGAGGAATCCGTTATGGCTGAATAATCTCCTATCCTGGTATGTCTGCCTATCAAGGCTGCGCCCTCTATACTGAGCTTGTTCTCTCTGTACTTTCTCACGATCTCCTCTCGTCTCTTTACCGACTCCTCGCTATATCCCTGAACCCATATGTTCCTTCCGGGTATTATCCTTTCCTCGGTTACCCTGATGTCCAACTTTCCGTGAAGGACTTCAAGCATGGCTCTCAGGTACCTTTCAGGAGATCCCACGTCGAACCAGACGGGGACCTCATAACCGTAGACAGGGAAGCCATTGTCGACAAGATACGGAATTAAGTCGTACCCGAAATCAAGCCTCCTCTTCTCATCCCTCATCCTCGTCACCTCTTCGCCCTCCACCATGTCCCTTAACTCCGGTGACAAAAGGTATATGCCTGCGTTTGCAAAGTTGCTGGGTGCCTGATCTGGCAGGGGCTTTTCTACAAAACGCCTTATCCTCATTCCCTCACCCAGCTCAGCTACGCCGTACTCGCTTACGTTCTCAACCCTTGTCAGCGCAATGCTCATTATAGCACCTTTCTCTTCATGTTTTCTTATGAAGTCTTGTAGATTCAAATCGAACAGGTTGTCACCTTGCACTACTATCACAGGCGTGCGGATGTCGTAATACTCCATGTTTATCCTGTAGGAATCGGCGCTTCCGCAGTCATCTAGGTTGGGCTGATGTTTTATGTGGACTCTAGGTTCAATCTTGTACTTGGCCGAGAATCCAAGCCCCTCTCCATATTGGTCAAATAGGTTAGAGTAGTTCGTGTAACCCATCTCCCCAAATATGAAGTGTCTGACTCCTTGTTCAGCTAGGGCTATCATCGAAAACTCTATCAGGGGCCTGTTCAGAAACCTCACGCAAGGCTTTGAGACATCATGCGTCAGGGGTCTCAGCCTCTTAGCTTGACCACCTACAGGTATGAAACATCTCAGATCTTGGATCCTCATACCGTGCAATGCTAGCTTATTGGAAAGTCGAAGAATTTATTCTTTGACCTCCGGATGTCGGCTTGCGCGCGCACAAGCCATGCAAACCACTGATCCCCGTCTCCTCCCTCACGGTCGATGTAAACGAAAGGATCCCAGTTTTCCAGTCAAAGAGGCTCCCTCTAAGAGGGTTTCAAAATGGTCATCTTTGTGGACAAGCTGAAAATACCTCTCTCTGCGGCAAATACCACCTCTGCAAAGGTGGCTATGTATCCTTCACCCCTCGAAACGGGAAAACAGTAGGAGCCGCTCTCTTCCAAAGCAGGATACGAGACCCAGACGGAGTCCCTGAAATCCATACTTTCCGAGCTTGCCATCCAAAGGTCAACGTAGAGTGGTCTCTCGCTCGAGATCACCGTTAGATTTTTTCCATCCTTTTCGAAAGTGCTCGCGACATCAGGTAGCCTCAGGCCGCTAACAACCGAACGCGTTAAGGCGGAGATCGAGTTAACCACCCTCCTCCTGTCTTCCAAGGCATGTCCTGAGTTCGGGACGTACAACAGGCGTTTATCTCCTCTCAACCCGTCATAGTAGAGGTTAAGAGAGTCAACCGTCCAGTACCTGTCGTTAGTCCCGTTTATTATCATCTTCGGAACCTCTATCTCTTCCCTGTAGCTGTAGGGGTCAACGATCCCGGATAGCCTTTGTCCAACCTCGCTCTCGAGCAACTCTAATGGTTTCAAGTTAGCGTAGTCTGCGATTTGTTCGCTGTAGGTCCCGTAACACTCTACCTGATGTTTCATCTGTTCGACAAAGTTTAAGTTGTCGAATACCATCGGAGCAATTGCTCTCACCCTTTTATCCACAGCTGCAATTAACCACGTAGTCCAACCTCTCTTGGAAGCTCCGGTCACTGTAAACCCCTCAGGCCTCTCGCTGCTCATCTCGAAAAATTCCTCTAAGCAATCCATTGCCCTACTGGTGGCCTTCACCATCGGAAGCAGAAGAGGCCACTCTTCATCGCCGGTCTTCACAAAATTAGAAAAGGTAAATGCGATAAGGGCGTCTTCGTACAACCCATTAAAAAGTGGCTGGTTGGGCACATCGTACAGAACCGCGCAAGGTAACCCCAACCCGTCGGAAAGCGTCTTGCAGAGCACCAGTTCCTCGAAGCCGAGTCCAGAGCCGGATATCAGAAGTAATAAGTGCTTGCTCTCTACATTTTTAGGCGATATCAGTTTCAACCGGTGTTTCCACGCGAAGCCTTTCCACCTTTGAGATTGGAGATTAATATTGTAAATTTTAGAACCTAAGAATTTATCCTCAGACTCAACACTCCATTCGTATGCGCAGTCCTTCCTTTCGACGTAACCCCTCAGGACGCTCGGACGGGACATCGAGAGAGACCTTTTTATGTGATTATTTAAGATTTTATATCGTATTGGCGCTCGAAACTTCAACTAAAGGCCCGCATCGATTCGGATGTGCTTCTTCAATTTTGTTGAGTCGGGTGTAACCACACGGTGAAAAAGGTAAGAAATAAAAATACGTGGTTTTGGGTTTTCGGCGATGCCTAGAATAAGGACCGTACTAGGCGACATTCATCCGGAGGAGCTAGGCCCAACGTTATCGCACGAGCATATAATCTGCGACTTCATAGGTGCGTATAGGGCCAACAGGTACAGATATGATCCAGGAGAGGCTTTCGAGGTCATGCTTCCCTACTTAAAGGCGGTACATCGGCTGGGTATAACCGGCTTCGTCGACTGTACACCTGCTTACATTGGCCGTGATGAGAAGCTGCTAGCGAGGCTCTCGAGCGCATCGAAAGTACATATATTGACGAACACAGGCCTTTACAAGGAGCCCTTTCTCCCTCGTTACGTCTTCGAACTGTCGGAAGATGAGGTGGCAAATGTTTGGTCGAGCGAGGTCGAAGAAGGTATAAACGGAACCTCTGTGCGTGCGGGTTTTGTGAAGATAGCAGTGAATCCCGGCAAGGTGATCCCAATTCAACAAAAGATAATCAGGGCTGCTGTGTATTGCAGCCTTCGTACAGGTGTATCCGTAATGTGCCACACTGGTGAAAGAGAAGCCGCGATGAGTTTCTTGAGAATTGCCTTGCATGAAGGAGCAGATCCGGGTAAACTCATAGTGGCGCATTGCGATTCCGTAGAGGATGTTAACTGCCACATTGAGATTGCAAAGAAGGGAGCATGGCTTGGATATGATGGTATAGGCGCGTCTACTTGCGAACGGGACATGAAGCTGATAGAAGTTATTTTGAAACACGGTCTGGAAGACAGGCTTCTACTTTCTCAGGACGCGGGTTGGTACAACGTTGGAGAATGGCGGGGAGGGAAAATAAGAGATTACTCCTTTCTGGTAAGTAGTTTCGTGCCTATGCTGGAGAAAAAAGTAAGAAAGGAGCTTGTGGACAGTATGCTCGTCAACAATCCAGCTAAGGCCTTCAATATGAGCTGAAAGGCTAGATCTCTATTCATAACTAGCCTAAAGGGCCAACAGGGCGGTCTTCACCTGCCTCACGCCCTTCTTCACCATAAGCGCCTTAGCAAGCTCCCTCACTTCCTTTGACTTGCTTCTCACTGCGATTATCTCAATGCATTTGTTCTCGTCGGCGATCATGTTCAAGGTCGAGCATATCGCCCCTCTGAAGTTCCTCTTTATCTCCGATATCTCCGATATCAGGCCGGGCCTGTCCATGTAATACATGACCAAGATCGCGCCGGTTATGCGTCCGCTGTCTTCCCTCATCCACTCGAACTCAGAGATGAAGTTGCTTATTGCGTCGTGCACAGCCTTCGAGCGGCTCCTGTACCCCATTGTCCTACAAGCTTCACCGAATCTCTCCACCAATCTCGATGGCAAGGAAACGCTAAACCTAACTATCCTGCTCCTCCCCATGCCCATAGCTATCGCTATTTCGTCGGATGTAAAAAAATCTTTAAGGTTCACACGCAGATACCGCACTTAGCTTGATTCTGCAAATTTCTATCTGGCACTAGCATGATATTGAGCTGATAAGAAAATCAGCACGCGCCTGATGGTCCAAATATCGTTTCCCGTTAAACTGCCATATCTAAAGTCAGACAAATACCGTGAGCGAAACGTTTTTAAGTAGTGTTACTAAGTCATGAAAACGTAACACCATGTCTGTGGAGAGCGAGCGCTTGTTCGGTACGAGAAACCTGGCCACGATAGCCCTCTTCGCAGCGATGTGGGGCGTTCTTAATTCCATATTCGCACCCGTAGTATTCCGCATGACGGGTCTTCCGATATTATGTGACATGGTCGGTTTCGCCTCGTTGACTTTGGCCGTCTGGCTGGTACGTAGGTTTGGGGTTGCATCTATGGTCGGCGTGATCGCAACGCTCATAAACTTCCTGTTTAACCCAAGCGGAGTACACTTCCTCGGTTTCACCGTAGCCAGCTTTGTATACGACATCCTGGCTAGGCTCATGGGTTATGAGCGCGCTTTTGGAAAACCGTCCCGCATCACCGCCTACATCTTACTGAACTCGGTTCTTTCAGCCGCTGTGGCCGGCCTCATAATCGGGAGCTTTCTGATGTCACCTGAAGCACTAGTCAGGTGGGGTGGAGCATTGGGGTGGTCAGGGTTGCATGCAGTTGGTGGCTTTATAGGCGGTTTCGTCGGCGCAGCTTCAATAGCTGCCCTTGTGCGAAGGAAGGTTGCGAGGTAGAGTCTTTCAACCGCTAGAATATCTGAAGGTACAAAGCCTTTTTAGGTAACAAAGTAGGCCGACCTCCTAGTTGAAGCCACTATGAAAGGACAGCCGATGGATTTAGTATGTTGTTGGGATCAAAGACCCTCTTGAGCTCTTTCATCAGAATTATGTGCTGGGGCGGCAATATTCTTTGTAACTCAAAAACCCTGAGTTTGCCCACCCCATGCTCGCCTGTTATGACACCACCCAAAGCTATCGTGCTGTCGTAAATGCTTCTCTTCATATCGCTGTAGTTCCTCAGGTCGTTTCTCATTATGTGGCAGTGTAGGTTTCCGTCACCTGCATGGCCGTAAAGTGGGAGACGAGTATTATATCTAGTAGCCACCGCGTCTATCGCATCAGCAAGCTTGCCTATATTGCTCGGTGGCACTGTGGTGTCAAGTATGTCTATGGTGTCCTTCTTAAGGGCTGTGTAAATGTTGCTCCTTATCTTGAGTATCGTGGATTGCTCATCTCTCCTTTCGGCTACGAGCGGCTCCGAGGATCCCGATTCTCTACATACATCGGAGATGGCCTCCGCCTCAGAGTAAATATCGTCCTCTCTGCCCGCCAATATGAAAATCAGAAAAACATCACCCTCTACGAACCACTTTTCACCCAAGTGCTCAGCCGACCTCTCCATAAGGTCCCTTTCGACGTATTCTAGCGCCATCGGTAGTATGCCTCGCCACAGGACCTTAGGGACTGCGCTTAGAGCCTCGTGTCTGCTGCTGTAAGGCGTGACCATGGTTAGCGTGGATTCGAACTTGGGCATCAGCCTTAGGATGGCTTTAGTTATGACCCCAAGCGTGCCCTCGCTGCCTATCATCAAATGCATTATGCTATAACCCATGTTGTCCTTCAGGAGCTTGCCACCCAGCCTAAGAACCTCGCCGTTTGCGAGGACGACTTCCAGCCCTTTTACGAAGTTGCGCATAACACCGTGCTTAAGGGCTCTGGCCCCGCCAGCGTTACAGGCTATCAGACCGCCTATCTGTGCCCCCTCGTCGCCAGGATGAGGCGGAAAGGCAAAACCGGAGTTCTCAGCGTTTTCTATTAGCTTACCCAGCGTCGCGCCAGCCTCGACAACCGCCATCATATTTTCCCTATCGATCTCCACAGCGTCCATCCTCTCCAGAGACAGCACTATGCCGTTCTGAGTGGGCACCGCACCTCCGACCAGGCCGGTCCCGCCGCCTCTGGGAAAGACGGGAATCCCATATCTGTTTGCAACCCGCAAAACCTCGGCCACCTGATCCGTTTTGCTTGGTTTTACTACGAGGATCCTTTCGGCAGGCTTAGGCCTTATTACTTCGCTGGTCTCATCTGTCAAGTAGCTTTCCATCTGCTCTTTGGAAGTTATAACCCAATCATCACCAACAACAGCTCTCAGCTCCCTCAGAACTTCATCCTTCATGTGTGCCTCTGCAGCCCTCCTCTTTTTATCTCGCTTATCAACTTTGGTATCACTTCATAAAGGTCTCCAACTATGCCGTAATCTGCCACCCTGAAGATTGGCGCTGAGGGGTCGCTGTTGATCGCGACTATCGTCTCCGAATCCCTCATGCCAGCCAGATGCTGTGGGGATCCTGATATCCCGCACGCTATGTATAGCTTCGGTTTAACTATGTTTCCGCTGAAACCCACCTGATGCTCCTTGCCTATCCAACCCTCGTCGACCGGAATTCTGCTCGATCCGACAACTCCGCCTAGAGCCTCGGCGAGCTCCTCTATCAACCTAAATCCCTCAGGGCCTCTGAGTCCCCTTCCGCCCGACACGATTATATCCGCGTCCGAGATGCTGAGCTTCGAAGCCGAACCTTTGTTCAACATCCTAATGCCGGTATCCGGAAGTATCTCTGGTTCCTTCCGCACTATAAGCCCTGTCCTCTCCTCATGTCTACTGCAGGCGCTCATAACCCTATACCTCACCGTGGACATCACCGGCCTAGTCCTGGTTTTTATCCAAGCGAGAATGTTTCCGGTAAATGCCGGGCGTATTTGTATCAAGTCCCCACTCTCGTCCAGCTCAAGCCCCGTACAATCGGCTGTCAGACCAGTCCTTATGGCCGATGCTACTCTCGGCCCGAGCACTCTTCCGAAGTTGGTTGCCCCGAGCAGTAAAACGTCAGGCTCGATCTCCTCGATTAACTTGACTATGTTGTGCTTGTACTGTATCACATCGGCCTCCCGTAGCGCCGGGCAATCGTAAAGGTAAACCTTATCAGCACCGTAGTGTATGAGTTCCCTGGCTTCTCTTTCCACGCCATATCCCAAAAGGACCGCTAACACCTCAGCGCCAAGCCTCTCGGCCAGATCCCTGGCCTTTCCGAGGATCTCAAAGACGACGGGGTGTGTCCTTCCATCTCTCTGCTCAGCGAATACGACGATCTTCTTTCTCTCCGTTGGGTCTTTCATTTGTTGCCACCTAGCCCTCTTAGTGCGCGTGCATGCTTAACGCAAAATCCTGCCTTAACGTTGTCCTGCAATATGGGCCACCCTCTCCCTAAGGACATCAACAAGACGTTCGATGGCGCGCTCGGAATGGGTGTAGATCTCTCCTTTTCTCTCCTTTTCAGGGGGCACAACGACCTTGTATACGCTCGTGGGCGAGCCTTGATAACCTACCCTGCTCAAATCACCGACATCTGCAAGGTCGTCAGCGCGCCAAATTTTTATCTCGGCCTTTTTGGCTCTAAGCTTGTCCTTCAGACTGGGCAGCCTTGGCCTGTTCAAGTCCTTGGTTACGGTAAGGAGTACCGGAAAACGCGCCTCGAAGGTACATGACACATCCCCCATTTCGGATGATGCAGTGATCCCTTCACTGGAGACCTTAAGGATCTTCGAAACATACGGTATTATGGGTACATTCAAGTGTTCGGAGACCTCGGGTCCTACTTGCCCGGTGTCGCCGTCGACGGTCTTCTCTCCGCAGAATATGATGTCGAACTTCCCCAACTTCTTTACGGCATAGGATAGCGTGAACGAGGTTGCCAATGTGTCAGCTCCAGCAAACCTACTGTCCTCAAGGAGTATGGCTTCATCCGCACCTCTTGAGAGCGCATCCCTCAAGGCGGCCTCTGCCTGCGGCGGCCCCATGCTTATAGCAATTACTTTGCCACCCAACTTTTCCTTTATCTCGACAGCGGCCTCAAGAGCGTTAAGGTCAAATGGGTTTATCTCTGCTTCAGCCGAGCTCCTGTCCACTCTTCCCTTCTCAACGTCAAACTTGACCTTCTGGATGTCAGGGACTTGCTTAATGAGCACTACCAAACTTAACGCCAAGTCCAACCCCTTCAGCGATTTCACAAGTTTTAAGCATTTCGGGCTCTCTGTTGAGAATTTTTCCCTGATAAGTCCTTTGTTTCGTTAAGATGATATGCGGGCCCGGTGGGAGTATCGAGAGCACCGTCGTGGTGCCTTTTTTCGAACCATACCGGCCTCAGGTAAGTCGCCATGAGGCTCACGACATACAGGTTAAGAGCCTGCCGCTCTACCTGGTTGCTCGACTTGACCTCTGAGCCACGGGCCCTATTTTCAATCTTCTCGTAAGTATATTTATTTTTTATCCGTTGCCGACAACGAAAAACCATGGATCTAGATCTGCCGAAATAAACCTAAACTTTTTCAATGGGTAATTTTTATCGAAAGTCGAAAGGCTGTTGGAATATCGAACATTTGGAAGGTCAGGTTTCAGGGTCTCAGCTATAGGGATGGGCACTTATTACGACCCCATTTCCGTGATTGCCGCTAGATTTGGTTTTTACAAAAACAAGGACGCCAAGGTTCTGGCCATTAAGAAAGGAATCGAATCTGGCATAAACCTCATAGATACCGCCGAAATATACGGAACGGAGGTGTTGGTGGCCGAGGCCATCAAGGGTTTCAAAAGAGACGAGCTGTTCATAGCCACAAAGGTCTGGCCCAGCCACCTTCATTATGACGACGTGCTGAAGGCTGCAGATAAGAGCATAAGGAGGTTGTCGTGCTCCTACATAGACCTCTATCAGATACACTGGCCAAATCCGAAAGTACCTATCGAGGAAACGATGAGCGCCATGAGCAGGCTTGTCGACGAGGGCAAGGTCAGGTGCATAGGAGTCAGCAACTTCTCCTTGGAGCAGATGGTCAGGGCGCAGGGCGCTCTCTCGAAGTACGAGCTGGTATCCAATCAAGTCGAATATAACCTGTTAAACAGGCGTATAGAGGGTGAGCTTTTACCATACTGCGAAAAAGAAAAAATAGCGGTACTGGCGTACCGTCCCCTGTCCCATGGCGTGCTCTCGAGTCCAAAGGGGGATCTCAAAACGGCAATCGAAAGGGTTGGTCAACGAAACGGAGGTAGGACTCCCGCTCAGGTTGCTCTCAACTGGATCCTCAAGAAGAGCAAGTTAGCGTTTCCAATACCCAGGGCATCAAGACCACAGAGAGTTGTTGAGAACCTTGGTGCGTTAGGGTGGTACCTATCAGACATAGATGTCGAAGAGCTTGAGCGCGCGTCTTCCAAAGGCCCCTCGTCAAAGGCGTTTTGATCCAGCGATGTCGCAAATGCGCGTGTGCCTCTTCTCAAATAAAGCAATTTCACGATACCCTAAGCTGTTAACGTAGTCAACAAGCGAGTTGTACATGTACTCGAGATCGACAAGCTTATGGGCGTCGGTCCCAAACGTGATCGGTATATCCATGGACTTACAATGCCCTAGAACCCTCCTCGATGGGTATGCCTCTCCGAGAGGCTGTCTTAATCCCTTACTCGACACCTCTACCACCATGCCTAATTCCTTAACCCTCTCGAGAATCTTCAACTCCTCCGTGTTGCAATCGGATGGTTTAAATCCCCAACTCCTAGCCACATCGAAATGGCCTACGATGTTAAACAACCCTGTGTCAACGGCCATCTTAAGCAATCTCAAGTACTTCGAATAGAATGCGTCAAAACCAGTGCTTTCAACAAGCCTTTCAAGGGACTCCCTATGGCTAGGGCAGTCCACGCAAATGTCGCCCACCCAGTGGACGCTGCCTATGATCAAATCGAAGTCATAACTTTCAAGAAGATCTATTAACTCCTTTTCAAGGCCCGGTATGTAATCGACCTCAAGTCCAGCTCTAACCCTGAGAGCGTCAGAAGTGACTTCGTTAATAGTTTTGAGATATTCGTCTAGCCTTTGCGGGTTCATGGAGTAATTGAAGACGTCAAATGTACCTGGCCTCAATGCAAGGTGGTCGGTGAAGGCTATCTCATCGAACCCTCTCTCAACCGCCAACCTAGTATACTCCCACATTGTTGTCTTGCCGTCGCTGAAGTTAGTGTGTATGTGGTAGTTCACCTTGACCATAGGGTGTTATCATTCAAAAACAAAGGTAGTTAAGGATTTCTGAAAAATGCACTCGCAGATTCCACCATCCGGCTAGAGGACAAGTTGACCAAGTATTTGTTCAATTGTTTTGAATGAGCTCATATCAACATCTTGGCTGCATCTGTCTCTATTCTGAGAAGCTGATCAGCGATGTCTTTGTCTATCGCAGGCGTTGGAGGGTAATTGTCCTTCAGAATTCTGTCTAATAAATCTCGAGCCCTCCCAAGCAAGTCTGTTCCTCCTCTCTTGGTCCAACCTATCCAGTCTTTTCTGTTGAATAGTGCCGGATACCATATCTCCTCGCGCATTTTCTTCAACGTGTGGCGCTCCTTGAGGAAGCTTCCCCCTATCCCGACCTTCCTTATGACGTCCACTGCCAAAGTTTCTTGGTTTACTTCGAAACCCCTTAATAGGCGATCTAGGTAGTTGAACCACTCATTGTCTATTATAAGTTGTTCCAAGCTAGCGCCTTGGTCCGCACCAACTATTCCCTGCTGTCCAATGTCCTCAGCGCCAGCGGCCAAAACCAGAGCTGCGCTAATCGCTTTTTCGAAGCCAGATTGAAAGTCAGGGATGTTCGAATCGGTAAGGGCCACGTTGGCGAAGCAGGCCAACCCAAACTCCCTAGCAACCTGTATGCCCGCTAGTGCGGCCAGTGTGTTCTCTGGCGCTCCGAAGGAGCATAGGGCCGTCCTCTGGTCCAATACGTGCACTGATGTGGAGAAGCTCACAGGAGAGCTCGGGTCAATTAGATTAACTAGCACTATGCCCGCCAGAACCTCTGCCGTTTGAAGACTTAACGCGCCAGCGATGGTTACAGGAGCAGTCCCTCCTAGGAGGCTCATGGAACCAGAAGCGCTTATGGGCAGTCCGTATTTGGCCATCTCCATCAATATGTCTATCGCGTGATGAGATAGCTGAAGTGGACTCGTGGGCTCAGCTCCATAGCTGACTATTTTCTTTTTCCTCAGTTCCCCCTCGCCTCCAACTAATACCTTAGCCATCTCCAAGATGTACCTACAGGAACGCGGGGAGTATATCCAAGCATAACCTGGTTTCCTTGAATAGGTGAAGAGCATTCTGTAGCCTCTCACGTCCGCTATGTTCGGGTGCACATCGCTGGGCACAACAAAGGGTGAAACTGAAGAGATGTTTTCAAGCTCATTTCCGACAGCTATCGATCTTATACAGTCCTCAGTCCTGCCTGGTCGACGTTCCATCGTTCTGTAATCCACTAATTGCATTTCCAGACACATGGTGGCCTTTATCTTCCCATCTCCGATGTCTATCCTACTCCCCTGCGGCTGCTCCAAAACGTACTGTTTCGGGGCCTTGGACAGACATTCCAAAACAAGCTCCCTAGGTATTTTTGCAACTTCCTTACTGTAATCTACGGTAGCTCCATGATCCTCGAGAATCTTGAGCGCGTCTTGATGTCTGTATGCAAATCCCACCTCTTCCAATATGCTGATTGCATTCTCCTTTATCGTCTCAACCTTTTCTCTTGGCAGAAGTTCCAATCTCTTACTAAACATATACAGCGTCTATCTATTGCGGAATTTGATTTATGCTTTTTTAGCTCTTAGTCTTCAAGCTGGTTCATTCGAGCCTCTTTGCATAATAAAAACTTATTTCTCGCACTGGTTAACGGCTGAGGTAATGGTGATTTTCAGACTCCGTGATAAGGGCTCTCCTAGGGATCATTTTCCCTTGATTCTCTTGTCTTTAGCCCTTTTCATTTGCGCCGCGTTGATGCCGCCGAATGTCGGCGTGGTCTGCGCAGAGGCAGCTCAAAGGACGAGAGTTTACGGCTACGTGCTTGACTTCGAGACCCATCAACCTATACCCAATGCGCGGATCACCGCGCTCAATGGATATATATCGTCTTTCAGATTTTCTGATCTTGCGAACACCGATATACAACAAAACGTTGTCGCAGAAACCAACAGCTCTGGCTTCTTCGAGACGTATGTCGAGAGTTTCAAGCAGTACACGTTTTTCGCCTTTCATGACAGCAAATCTACACCGGGCTTGGACCATGTACCCGCTTACAAAGAGTTGGCTGTACAGGGTTCTCCGTGCTACATATTTTTCTCGCTTTTACCAGGGGCATCCATTGACTTCACCGAAGACCCATTCTTCTCGTTCGACGAGTCGCTGTTTTCGTTGAGGGTGGTCGACGAAGAGGGTCTCCTAGAAATAACGGGGTCGTGGATGCAAAGACTCGAATTTAGATCCGGAATCGGTCGTAGGACTATTGCGGTTCCTGCAAATACGAAGATAAAAGTCGAGATAGAGGTTTTCAGGGTGATCGGTTACGGCTTCCGTGGTCGGAACCTAGAGCGAACTGCCAACTTCTCCATACCGCTCTCGGGCGGTTACTTTGAATTAGAGCAAGGGGGGCAGGTCGCAATAAACCTGAGAGAGTCCAGGTTGGAAGTCGAGGCTCAGACTTCTCTTCAAAAGACCCTGCACGATGCCCGATATATGGCAGAGGAGATCGGCGTCTTGAGCTCATATGAAAGATCGAGGATAGATCGTGCTGAAGACTTGGTGAGAAAAGCCCAAGCCTCGATATCCAGCGGCGATTACGTCAGTGCGCAAGCGGACCTCTATGAGGCATATGTGGTTCTGAAAGACGTCCAAAGGTCACTTTCTGAGCTCTTTCAAAACTCCGTACTTTCAATATACTTTATAACCCCCTTCATAGGGGTAACGTCATCTGCTTTAGGGGCGATATTCTTCAAGGACAGGCGGAGGAGGACTTTCGCTAGCTTAGCTACTTACGCTCTATTAGTCGCGGCGCTCTTTTTCGCATTTCCGGGTTACGCCCTCGTTCAAAACCCCTCTTACAACCCCTTGGCAGGAACCCTCCTAGAGTCTTATGTCATACCGTTGCTAGTCATCGTGTCGTTCCTTTTAGGTTTCGCTCTGATCAACAGCCCGTACACCTACGGCGAGATTAGCGACAGAAGGGGCACATCCCTAAGAAGCGCTATAGTTACGACCTTTTCTCTTGCGGCGGACAACTTGAAGAGAAGGAAACTCAGGACTCTTTTGACGATGGTTTTCATGTTCATGGCAGTACTCGCTTTTATAATCGCGACCTCATACTCTCACGAGGAGGGTTTTGTAGTCGAACAAAAACCTGGAGTACCGCCCTCGGAAGGGATCTTTGTATTCCAGCAAGCAGTCAACAGGAATGTCATGCCCTTCGGCCCTCTCGAGACGTCGATCATCCAGTGGATAAGTAGACAACCGGAAGTGTTATCTGTTATCCCTCTCATGGAGAACGTACCGCAGATAGGTACTCCACCTCCACCCATCGGCTTCATTTCCAACGCCGACAAAAGCTTAAACTACACGATCTCAGGTGTGCTGGGCATAATCCCCAGCCTTGAGGCCCAAACAACAAAGTTAAATCAAATCGTCAGCCCGAACGGCGAAACGGGTAGGTTTCTAAACGACGCGGATTCGAACGGGATATTGATTAGCCAAGAGGCAAGCAGCGCGTTGCACGTAGGTATCAACGACACGGTTAAGTTCCTCGGGAAGGACTTTATCGTGATCGGTATCTTTGACAGCGAGAAACTAAGCGAAACAAAAGACCTCAACGGCGAGCCGATCATCCCTAGAAAGGTTCGCGTTGTGGAGTCACAAGGTGGTCCCGTTTACCTTACAGAGCGCGTAGCACCTGAACAGGTCGTCATAGTGCTCAGCGAAAGCGCCTCCGAACTCCCGTTAAATGCGGTTGTCTCAAGAGTCAACGTATTGACAAACAAAAGCGAAGACATCTTGCCACTCGCTCGCGCGCTCGTATTAATATTCCCCAGGGTAGAGACATACGCCAGCGTAGAAGGCGAAATAAAACATCTCTATGTAGGTTACTATCAAGTGATAAGAGGGTTCACTGAGAGCACCGTGCTTTTAATACTCATGATCTTGAACGTCGGAGCGATGATGTTAAACGTCGTTTACGAAAGGAGGCGGGAAGTAGTCATCATGTCTACCATAGGCCTGAACCCATCGCAAATAACGGCTATTTTCGCCTGCGAGGCTTTGGTGATGGCTTTCATCGCAGGCAGCTTAGGCTATCTCCTCGGGTTGACCAGCTATGCTTTATTTAGTTTTCTGCCATCTCCTCCAGTATTGAAGTATAAGGTTGAGGCGTCCTGGAGCATACTCGCGCTCTGCTTTTCCATCTTCGCATCCCTATTGGGCTCCATAATACCGGCTTCCAAGGCATCGATCTTAGCGACCCCCTCTTTGCTCAAAAGGTTCATCGTTACCTCTAAGGAGAGGGCACAGGTAGACGTGTGGACCCTCGATATTCCGATAAAACTCAAACAAAGAGATGTCAAGGAGTTCTTCAATTTCGTAGAGGATCGACTGCGAGCCTTTAGTGACCCAATACGCCAAGAAGAAAGAGCCGACAACATAGTGCGTCGAAAAAGTTCCCAAGATCCATCCTCAGAAATAATACGCTTCGTGTACAAGTATGATGTCAACAAGATAATCACCGAGAACGAACTATTCTCTGTCAAGGACCCCACCTCGGATGAGCTTTTCGTCAAGTTATCATCAAAAAGCCTTCTCCCGAGGACTGTGATAAGCAAGGAAGCAAGTGCCAGACAAACGGCGTCTTTTGTACGCAGAATAATCTTGGAGTACACTGAAAGAGAAAAGATATGGGGCACGAATGATTTCAAATCAGAAGATTAAATCAATCTAGCCTAAATAATACCATAGCTCCTCCAAAATCTGTCTGTCAAACTATAGTTTTCTTCCTACTGTAAATTGTGTAAGTAAATGTGGAGGCCAAAAAAATACCGTCATAAGGCTCAACCGGGCTCCTCATGTACATGTCTTCGATAGGGGTTATTCTGTAGACTCCAACCTTAGCCAAACCATCCAAAAGCTTCTCCCTTTCGGTCTCTTCAACAGCCAACCCAACTGTTTGCACCCCGTCCACGCCGGTAAAGGCGAAGTTTGAAGGCAGATTGGCTACTTGTTCGGTCGCCTTTTCTAAAGAGTCGACTACCACAATTTCAAGAAACCTCTTGCGATTGTATATGTTGAAAGCTGGAAAATAAGCGAGCGCATCCTCGAGTTGGCTTTTCCCGCTGGATAATATCAGTGTCCACATGTTATCAGGCCTATTCGAAGAATAAACCTTGGACCCTTTCATCTGAAGCATTCTCCGAACGCTCTGCAGCGTATAGTAGTAGTCGTCATTGGGCTCGAATCTGTAACCGGAGCCGATGTCGTCTAAAAATCTGCCCACTCTCTCTACGAACTCAATGGCTCTATTCCAAGAACCTATGAAAACGGCCATGGTAGGAGAACTACATAGTTGTTGATCGTACAGAATGACGTTCAGCGCTAATCCCCTAGCGCACATATCATCTGCGGATTTCTCATCAACTATAGCGAAACCCGTCAAAGGGCCATTGACCAAATAGCGTGGGTGATGTGGGTTGTCCGAAACAAGTTTCTCTACAACGGTCCTTGCTGGCTCACCACCCCAGAAGTTCACAAGTCCCAAGCATCCCGATGTCAAAATTCTTTTGAGGGTGGGGCTTTCGTGTGTAAAATAACTAATTACCAACGCCTCTGAAAAAAGCTTTGCTGCATCGGACGATTCTGCTAAATCCCGAATCGGCTTATAGACATCTACGACCGCACAATAATTTGTAACAGAAGGCCTTAACAGCGTGAAGTTCCCGGTAATCAATGAGAGGGTGGTCGGGATAAGCGGCGGGATGAGTGAATTACCGGCGCTTATTATAAAAACTGGACCTACGGGTACATACCTAAAGTACTCGCCATCAGTAAGTTCTACGAATCTCTCAAGAGCGCTCAGGCCCAACTTGAACGATGCTTCGAGGTTCTTACGTATGTTACTGGCGTTAAGGACTTGCGGTACTAATGAAAGTTCCATGTCAACGAGCTTTCTGCTATATCCTGTATTTTCCGACAAAGTTTTAGCCAATTCTTCGAGGACGCCATTTTGTAACCTTTCTTGCCAAATCTTCCCCACGCTGTCTATCAAGGCGAGCCGCTCTTCCACATCTATCTTCGATAGCCTAGCTTGGAGTTCACGTCCTCTCTTGAGGAGTTCAAGCGCGCTTTCTTCAGTCAGCTCCCAAACTGCATTTCCTCCTATTTCTCTCCTCACTGTGTTTACGATGTCAGATGTCACAAAGGGCTTTATTTCCGCACTGTCCGTCAACGTCTGGACATCATCTCTTCCAAAGCCCCACCACAAGCCCTCTGCAGGTCCCAGCCCTCTTCAACAGATAGCCTTCGTACGTACCTGTACTCCTTACCATAAAACCTGTCAGATTGGTGCGATACCATTATGTCTCCAGGATAAAATAATTCCAACCAAGACGTTGTAAAGGGGTTAAATACGCCGAGTATGCCCTCTCTTTCATCCTCCTTAATGATCTGAAATGTCTTCGGGTCTAGAAGAAAAACTTCAGATAACGGATAAGGTACCTTGTCCATCTTACCGTAATTGTCGATAAAAGCAGTGAGCGTCTCCGTCATACCAAAAACATCCATGAACGGCGTTGGGATTTCCTTACCTTCCTTGTCCATGCTCTTGAAGTACCTTCTTGACAGTTTGACTACGTCCTCATAAGGCGGAACGGATATGCCTTTGCTTCCGCCACCAGTCACCACCAGCCCACCCCTTCCCAAGTTAACTGGAGGGGCCCCGCTCGCTAGCTTGTAAGCCAACCTTTTCACGATGTTCATGGTCTCAAATTGTTTTGCCATCAGGTAGACGCCGGCTGGTGCTGTGAAAAACAGTTTAGGTTCCTCCTTGCTCCTGAGGAAACTTAAAATCCTGTCCTTATTTGGGACTAACTTTTGCCAAACCACGCCTTCTCTCTCGCCCTCTTGAAGATCCATGCCGTAGATCAGATTGATGTTCTTGGCTTCCAAACTCAGATGTACAAAGGACACGAAGTTCAACCTGTGGCGAAGTTCCTCAGCAGCCATGAATAAAGCGATACCTTTATTGGGCTCCAACCTATCTCCATATACGTACTCAAACAGGGCTGTGTTAGCCTTAACCATTATAGCTAGGTCTAATGGACTCCTGTAAACCTTGACGGGTTCCTTTCCAGTAGTACCGCTGGACCTAAAATACTCGCCTCCGGGTTCAACATCTTTGATCAGAAACGGTTTCTGTCCATCGCCTCTCAATATATCCGAGGGTATTGCCAATCTAGCAACATCATCTAACTCTGCGTTGGCTGGATCTATCCCCATGTTCTCGAAAAGCTTCGCGTAATATTCATTATGGCGCGAGAAAAATAAGAGAGCTTCTCTAAAAAGCGTTTTGCGTAATTCCCTGAGATAGTCTGGAGATTTCTCAAATAGAGTTGTATCGTTTACTAGGTCCCAGATCTTCGATATGTAGGGGTCGCTTAGCAGCTTACTCTTTAAGGCATTCTCAAATACTTGCTGAACACTCATGGCATGAAGATGTTACATTAAAATTTAACTCTTTTTTTTAACCAAGTCGTGCTGAACGCGATGGGCATGAGAACGTTTTTTATCCAGTGTGTTGTTATGCTCAATAAGCTTTAAATCCACAACTAATAGTCCAAAAATTAAGGTGGTTGAATTTGGAACTATTTTACTTGTTACCAAAACTGAAAGACGCAGAGAGTCGCTCCATAACCCCAGAAAATCCCACCGGGGAAAAAGGGAAGGGCGCTATGGCAATGCCGGAGGAAGGCAGTCCGGCATCGAAACTCGGGCGCGGATGGAAGGTAAGGCCCTGTATAACCTTGCCTAAAGGTGATGTAGTTAAACTAGCTGAGATTGAGGGGAGCGGGTTTATACGACATATTTGGATCACTGTGGATGCCAAAGCCTACAGGGATTGCATCTTGCGCATCCTCTGGGACGACGAAGAGAACCCTTCTGTGGAAGTACCTCTTGGGGACTTCTTCGTGAACTGTCACGGGCTTAGGTACAATGTCAACTCAATACCGATAGCAGTAAATCCTTCGGGCGGATTTAATTGCTACTTCCCGATGCCCTTCAGAAGGAGAGCAGTTATCACTATAGAGAATCAGCACACCTCTGACATACCCGGTTTCTTTTACGCGATCAACTACTCTTTGGAAAAGGTGGACGGCGACCTTGCTTACTTCCACGCCCAATGGCGGCGTTCGATGACCACAAGAGAAAACCCCCAACACGTTATATTGGATAACGTGAAAGGCAGGGGGCATTACGTGGGCACGGTTCTCGCCTGGACCCAGCTTTCGAACGGGTGGTGGGGCGAGGGCGAGGTGAAATTCTACATAGACGATGATGCTGAGTTCCCCACGATATGCTCAACCGGTACTGAGGACTACTTTGGCGGCGCTTGGGGTTTCGGGGAGACTTTTTGCGGCCCCTTCCTGGGCTACCCGCTTTGGAGAAAGGAGCCTGGTGAAGTTCCGAGGCACGCGCTCTACAGGTGGCACATCTTGGACCCTGTCGTGTTCAAAAGGGATCTGAAGGTGACTGTACAAGCGCTAGGCTGGTACCCAAACGGCAAATTCCAACCTCTGACCGACGATATCGCATCGGTAGCGTATTGGTATCAAACTGAGCCCCATGTCAAATTCCCCGAGCTCCCTCCGGTGGAGGGCCGTTGGTCAAGGTGATTATCTCCCAATTTTGTGTAAGCGTCTTCCCGCATCATTGAAAAATTAACAAACTTTCCAAAGTGCTACGGTTTCTAACTATTTGCTGTCCATAAACGAGCGTTCAGAAAGCGATAAATGTGTCTCTAGGGATTTTTATCAGAAGCTAGAAGTGAGGGCTGCAATATTTGACGAAGCAGGTCTAGAGAACCTTAGGTTGGTTGAGGTCCCCCCGCCCGAGGCCAAAGAGGGAGAGATCATCGTCAGAGTCATGGTGGCAGGAGTAAATCCGATAGATTATTTTGTTGTAAGTGGTATGAGGAAGGCATCACCAATTCCTCATATTCCAGGCGTTGAGTTTGCAGGCCTTGTTGAGGATGTCGGACCTGGTGTAGAGGGGATAAAGGTTGGTGACAAGGTCATAATCTACCCTAGGGTGTTCGATGGATCCTGTGATCTCTGCACAAGAGGGCTGGAGATGCTGTGCAGAAATGGCGGCTTGATCGGTGTGGTTTCAAATGGTTGTTTTGCGGAAGGTGTGAAAGTAAGTTCAAAGAACGTGTTCAAGGTCGAAGGACATGTTGATTGGGAGCTCGCCGCAAGCATACCGGTTTCAGCTTTAACCCCGTATCACGCCCTGAAGCAAGCACATCTAGGCGTCGGCGATTTAGTGGTCGTAGTAGGTGCCGCTGGAAACACCGGAATGTTTGCGGTGCAGTTTGCCAACATGATGGGTGCTAGAGTAATCGCGGTGTCGAGAAAGGACTGGATTAAAGAGTTCGGTGCCCACCACGTAGTTGGTCTGGAGAACGCCCACGAAGAGGTTAAAAAGGTGAGCGAAGGGAAAATGGCAGATGTCGTCATAGATTCCTTGGGGACCAGTACCTTCAACAAAAGCTTAGAGCTAGTGGGTCTGGGTGGAAGGCTATTGACTTTCGGAACCCTGACAGGGAACGAAGCCTCGGTCTCAATCTTTTCGGTCTACAACAGGCACATCAGCATCCTCGGATGCACCGGAGGCACTAGAGGTGAGATGGCCGAAATAATTGACATTCGCAACAAGCTGAAGGTAAAGGTCTGGAAAAAGTTTAAACTCAATGAAGTCAGGTCTGCCATAGAGTCGATTTTTTCTAAAGATAGGGACGGAAGAATACTCTTGGAAATCAACCAACCCTAGCGTGAAGGCGATAGGATGCCTAGTGCAGTTCAACTCCCGAAGCTTCCCTCTTTTTAAATAGAATATAAGTTATAAAACATTACTGTAAAAAGCGGAAGGCTATCATCCTTAAACCGATCAACAGTACTAGAACGCTCAGCATCTTCCTTAAGTCTTGGGGCTTTATCTTAGTCGATATCTTGGGGCCTAGTTGACCTCCTAACACTGCGCCCACCGCCATGGGGATCGCATATTCTATGATCACGTTGCCGAGCAAATAGTGCGAAATCACGCCCGCGACTTTCGTTATGGTCATTCCAAACACAGCTGTCGCCGTGGCTATGTGAGGCGGGACGCCTATGAGGATCATGACGGTCGCGTCGACCGCACCGCCACCTATGCCGAACAAGCCTGTGGCGATTCCGCTGAAGAAACTAGCTACTTGAGATAAAAACAGTTCAATCAAACTCAGCTCGTATTCGCTGACGTTGCCCTCCCGCGTTATCACCCTCCTCCTCCAAACTACTCTACCTCCCCACCTTTTACTTCGTTTCTCAGCCTGCTCCAGCCTCGGCCATAGCTTCCACGCTGCGAAGAGCAGGAACAATCCCATTAAGAGCGCTAGGTCTTTCGAGGAGATGACCAACGTGAGGTAAGACCCGAGGCCAACACCGAAAACATCCAAGGTATCAAAAAGTATTGCTAGCCTCAAGTCTACCCTGCCCTGTCTTAAGTAAGCTATTGCTGCTGAGAAGATGCCGAAAATTAGAGCAAAAATCGTGGTACCTGCTGCAAATCTCGCCTCGAGCCCAAATAACAACACTAGGGCTGGTACTATTATCGTACCTCCAGCTAACCCCACAATGGACAAGATAGAAGTCGAAGCTGCAGCGAGCATAGCAAGCAGTATTGCGATGCTGACCTCCATGCTTTGCGCTACAACCGACATAGTCTTATTAAAAGTTTATTTCACAATGACATGCTTTTAAGAATATCTGGTAATGTAGTTGCGTGTGGCACGCTCGTGCTATGTTATCAACGCGCGATTAAAAATTCTGATATCTGGTGGCATTTATAACTAATATTAGTCATAAAAATTTATTCTATATTTTCAGGCCGTTTTGGGGCCACTCTTCTAAAATTTTCAGGTTCCCATTTATGCCGTTCCGGTCTGCTGTGTCTCAGCTGAGGTTGGAGGTTGGGGCTGAGTTTCTGCGGGCTCGCTTACGGGTTTGGTCTCAGCCTTCTCCTGAACAGCCTTCGATGCCTTATATTCCTTCCAAGCCTTTATCGCCTCCGCAAAGCTCTTCCCAGACCTTATCTGATCTCTAACGAAGATGTTCATCTCAGTTAGTTTGCGTGGTTTCCTGACTTGTCTTGGCGCTGCTGCTTTCATAGTTTTCATAGACGCGATAAGCTGCTTCTGTATTTCGATCATCTGCTTCTGCGCATCGATCATCTGTCCCGTGTTCTTAGTGGTTGATTTGAGTTCGCTGCGGATCTCCTTAAGATAGCCCGACATCTGCGTCAGACTTCTCTCCAGTCGCCCGACCTCTCTCTTTAACGCAGACTCGGTTATCATCTTAACCGCCTTTTTCGCCAATTCTATCACGTTAAGTTGCACAGGCTTATTATATAGCTTTTTGTGTTCGCTATTAACATTATTTTATAAATATTGAATACTTTAAGCTCGATATTAAACAACTTTACGGTTATAGAGAGGTTTCGGTCCTCAATAAGGGCGGGTATGGCCAACTTTTATCAGCCTGTGGACCCACTATACTAGTAAGTCGTTTTTCACTGCCAGTAGCCCAGAACAGGCTTAGGCCTGTAAGGCTCTTCTAGGTATCTGATCTCATCTTCCGATAGCTTAACTCCCAGCGCCTCAACGGCTTCCTCAACGTGTTCAGGTCTCGTTGTTCCTATTATCGGGGAAGTAACCCCCTTATGATACAACCAGGCCAAGGCTATCTGGACCGGTCTCGATCCCTTGTTTCGTGCTATCTCCACAACCCTTCCTACTATCTCGGAGCTTTCAGGTGGCTCTATATACGTCTTGTAATCAGGCGTGTCCGGTCTTAGCCTTTCGATGTCGAACTCGGTTACGACCAGCTTCCCGTCCTTCAGGTGCTTTCCAGAAAAGAACTCCCACCGCGGTTGGGCTCCACGGTATCAAGCCTATTCCCTCGCTCTTGCACAGGGGGACCATTTCCCTCTCCTCCTCTCTGTACAGGAGGTTGTATATGTTCTACATGCTTATGAACCTCTCATATCCGTGTTTATCGCTAACATACAAGGATTTCGCAAACTGCCACGCCCACATGCTCGATGCCCCTATGTACCTCACCTTGCTCTGCCTAACTAAATCCGTAAGGGTCGACAGGGTTTCCTCGATCGGCGTCTCGTAATCCCACCTGTGTATTTGGTAGAGGTCAATGTAGTCCGTGCCCAGCCTTCTCATCGACTCTCTAGCCTGATGCATTATGTGCTTTCTGGAGAGGCCCCTTTGGTTCGGCTTGTCCCCCATAGCCCCAAAAAACCTTAGTTGCTATGACGACGTCTTCCCTAACGTCCTTCAAGACCTACCCAATATCTCTTCGGACCTCCCGCGCGAGTAAACGTTAGCGGTGTCGAAGAAGTTCACGCCCAGGTCCAAAGCCTTGTTGATTACCTTCCTCGCGTCCTCTTTCTCAACCATCCACTCCCTAGCGTTTCCAAAGGGCATACAACCCAAACATACCCTTGAGACCTTCAAACCCGAGGATCCAAGCCTGACGTACTCCATTTTAAACGCATGACATAGGGCTCCTTTGTTTTTAAAACTTGTGCCAAAACGAAAAAGCGTGCCGCTTCGCTCAAAGCTTCGGCTCCTCCCCTGCTGAGGGATGTTGAGGTGTATAATTTAAATCGGTGCGAATGTCGCTTTGTCAATGTTATGCTGAAGGATCGGCTATTTTGGCTGGCTAAGGAGGAGGAGATCAAACGCGCCAAAACTACAGATGCGTACTTCCTGTATACGCTTGAGACCTTAATGAAGAAAAAAGTTAACCCCAAGGTTGTGATGGAGGTTTACACGAGGGCCCTGCCAGACCCCGATTACAAGTGGGGCGTCCTACTAGGCACGTACGATGTGGCCAGGTTGTTAGAGGGTCTGCCAGTGAGCGTCAAGTCGATGGACGAGGGTGAGTTATTTTTCGTGAACTCGAGGTCGGCGGTCTATGAACCGGTTATGAGGATCACTGGCAATTACGCCGACATATGCCCTTACGAGACGGCCATATTGGGCCTCCTTGCAACACCGACAGGTGTGGCCACTAAAGCTGCACGCATAAGGCTCGAGGCAAAGGACAAGGTCCTGTTGAGCTTCGGTTCAAGGAGAATACACCCCTCCTTAGCCCCGACCGTCGAAAGGGCAGCGTACATAGCGGGCTTCGATGGAGTATCAAACGTCTTGGCAGCAGAGCTGATGGGCATCAGAGCCGTGGGTACGATGCCCCACGCATTGATACAAGTGTTCGGCTCCCAGGAGGATGCCTGGCTGGCATTCGATGAATCCGTGCCACCGGAGGTACCTAGGATAGCCCTAGTGGATACCCTCTACGACGAAAAAGCAGAATCCCTGATGGCGCTCGAAGTACTGAGAAACAAACTATATGGCGTCAGGTTGGACACCCCCGGATCAAGACGTGGAAACATGAGGAAGATCGTTGAGGAGGTCAGGTGGGAGTTGAACGCGCGGGGAGGAAGGAATGTGAAGATATTCGTTAGCGGAGGCCTAAACGAGGACACTGTAAGGGAGCTCGTCGATCTCGTGGATGGCTTCGGCGTTGGTTCAAGCGTAAGCTCCGCTACACCGGTAGACTTCAGCATGAAAGTCATAGCGGTCGAGAGGCAAGGGGCGCTGGTACCGATGGCCAAGAGGGGTGACATAGGAGGGGTCAAGGCGGTTTACCGTAACTATGAGACCATGGTCGACATCGTAACCCTGGAGGGCAAAGCTATCCCAAGCGAATACAAACCACTCCTCAAAGACCTCTTGGTCGACGGGAAGTTAATCAGGGTGGAAGAAAGCCCAACTGAAATAAGAGCTAAGTTGTTGGATAAGTTGGAGAGGTTGCGTGCGGTGGAGCCGAGGATAACCTGGACCTGACTGCGGCCACTATGGTCTGTTTTAGCCAATATTCAACAAACGTACGTTGCTCCATGTGGTCAAAAGTAGAGCATATAATTAGTGTTCAAGTAGCGCTCGCTGTATCCGATATCTTTATGCTTTTTGCTCCTCTCTTGACCATCTCCTCGATAGCTTTTTCACTATCCCCGATGCTGACATCTACTCCCCTCGAAGCATCCGAGAGGAAGTATACGAGAAACCCCTTGCTGAGAGCGTCTAGTACCGTGTTCTTCACGCAGTAATCGGTCGCAAGGCCTCCGATGAAGAGCTTCTTTACTCCCCTTTCTCTGAGGACCTTGTTTAGGTCAGTGCCTTCAAAGCCCGAGTAAGCCTCCTTTTCGGGATCGAACCCTTTGGAAACTACAATGACATCGTGAGCCAGGTTTAAGCGGGGGTGGAATTCGGCACCTTTGGTTCCTTGCACACAGTGAGGTGGCCATGGTCCACCTCTGACTTTAAAAGACACGTGATTGGGGGGATGCCAATCTCTCGTGAACACTATGGGCCTACCCTTGCTTTTAAAAAGCCTGATGTACGCGTTCAATGGCTCAACGACTTTATCACCATCTTTGACAGGCAGCGCTCCTCCGGGCATGAAATCGTTTTGAACGTCTACGACGATAAGGGCGCTCTCCTCGTCTATCTCTGCCAAAGACATCATGAAACTTTAAACGGACAGCGAGATAAACATTAAGAGGTCTTTCGTCCAGTCCCACTGTTATGTGGGACATCTCGCGCGCTCTTGTAGGAGCGGAATCCTTTATCGGGTCCAAATTAAATAAATAAGTCCCGAGTTTGCTTAATGTAGACCATGAGAGCGGCCGTTCTCCTTAAGGTTAGGGAGATGAAGGTTCTCGATAAGGAGGTGCCCAAACTGGGAGAGCACGAGGCCCTGTTGAAGGTGAGCGCCTGTGGGATCTGCGGGACCGACCTGCACTTCTTTAAGGGCGAGTGGAGCGTCAGGATGCCAGTGGTTCCAGGCCACGAGTTCTCTGGTGTAGTTGTTGAGGTCGGCTCCAAGGTGGAAAACGTAAAAGTTGGAGACCGAGTGGTAGCCGAACCGAACATCACGTGCGGCGAGTGCAAGTATTGCAGGATGAGCGACAGGAACTTCTTTTGCGAGAAATTGGAGGCCATCGGCGTAACTAGGGATGGCGCCTTCGCAGAATACGTTGCGGTGCCAGATAGAAACATATACAAATTACCAGATGGCATATCCCTTGAAGAGGCAGCGCTCGTCGAACCATTGGCTTGCATAATCAGGGGCCTTGATAACATAGGGGTCCCTGCTGGGAGCAGTGTTGCGGTTGTGGGCGTTGGTCCCATCGGGTTGTTAATGACCCAGATGGTAAACCTCTGCGGGGCGACGAGGGTGTTCGCAGTAGACACGTTGGAGGACAGGCTCAGGCTCGCAGAGCAACTTGGTGCTCACTACGTGATAAACTCAAGGGTCCAAGACCCAAACGAGTTCATCAAGAGGGCGACGAATGGAACCGGAGTCGATATCTCCATCGAGTGCGTAGGTAGCGCCTCCGCTGTTGATACTGCGTTCAAACTGACCAGGAGAGGTGGGCGCCTCCTCATCTTCGGCGTGGCGCCCGAGAATGACCTCTGGCACGTCAAACCCTTCGAGCTGTATGATAAGGAGGTGTCGATATTCGCCTCGTACAGGAGCCCTTATACCTTCCAAAGGGCGGTTGAGGTGGCATCCTCGGGCAGGTTGAAGCTGCGTCCCATAATTTCTCATGTATTCCCACTTGAGGATTCGGCCAAGGTGTTTTCAGACTTGGCCGAGCGAAAAGCCGGATTTTTGAAAGTGCTGTTGAAGCCTTAAGGCCATCAACACCAAGAACGTTATTCCGGACCTGTAATCACATCAGGGAGTTCTCTCAGGCTTCTTACCTTAGTCAAAGTTTCATCTTGATACCTGCCTGTCCGATCCACCAAAACAGCCCCTAATCCCGACCTCAGAGCTCCGAGGTAATCCTTCTCGTAGTCATCGCCTATGTGTACCATCCTCTCGGGATTCGTTCTTGCCGTAGCGCATGCCATGAGAAATATCCTGCTGTCAGGCTTCTCAAAGCCTACGTTGCCTGAGGCAACTAGGAATTCAAAATATTCAGAGAGGCCAACCTTTGCGATGTACTTAAGAAGGGCGTCTCCAGAAGACACGTTAGATATCATGATGAGTTTAAAACCCATGGAACGCAAGACTTCAAGCGTTGTTTTTGTATCATCGTATGGCCGGAACTCCATGGCCTCGGGCCACGCCCGCGCTACGAGTTCGACGAGGCCATCGTCTTGTGACGTCAACCCGAGGTTTGAGAGCAATATCCTGACAAAATTAATACGACCAAGTTCGTTCCAAATCACACCCTTGGACCTCTCCTCTCTCCACCATCCCCTGGCCTCTTCGAACGCCTTTCTAAGCCTCTGTAAGTCTACCTCAACACCGAACCTATTTAAGATGCTCTTGAGTACGGCGCCCTCACCTTTTACCTCGTAAGCTAGGGTGCCGCCAAAGTCAAAGGAAACTATATTGTATTTCAACTTCTTCTTAATCTCTCGTTCTAAAATCGGATTTTAATTTTTCCTGAATGAGGCATTAATAACAAAAGCTTTCTTTCATAGAGCGAGCCGACTTCTTTTCAGTAGTTCCAAAAGTCCCAGTTTGCAAATCCTTCCTGATATAATTCTATAAACACTTAAATTCAAAAGTTAAAGGAATGTCCCATGCATACCACCTCTTGGAGGAAGATAGGGAGTGAGGTGTACTGGTTAAGCATTTCCGACCTCGAAAGCAAGCTCTTCGAAAGCATATGGCCAATACCTAATGGCGTAAACTACAACTCCTACTTGGTAGGAAGAGGTGACGAATACCTTCTTATAGATTCTTCAAAAAACTTCATAAAAGCTCGTGAGCTAATCAACCTGATAGGTGAGGTGGTGGACCCAACCAAAGTTAGGCACATCGCGGTTCTCCATACGGAACCAGATCACAGTGGATTGGTGGCTGAAGCCTCCGCTCTGCTGGGAGGTCCCGCGATCTACTCCACATCAAGGGCGGCATTTTTCATGAAGCGGCTCTTCGGCATCGAGACGAAAGTTCTCAAGGATGGTGATTCACTGGTCGTGGGAGGAAGGTCTCTCAAGGTAATAGAGTTGCCGTGGGTACACTGGCCCGATACAATGTTCCTTTACTTGCAAGACGAGGGCATCCTCTTCAGCTCTGATGCGTTCGGTGCATTCGGAGCCTTTGATAGACCTTCATTTGATAGCGAAGTGGACTTTGACTTGTACCTCAAGGGCGCCAAAGAGTACTTCGCCACCGTAGTCTCGAAGTATAGGCGAATGGTCCTCCAAGACCTAGAGAAACTTCGAAGGCTGGGATTAGAAGCGAAAACCATAGCTCCAGCTCATGGCATCGTGCTCAGGGACAGGATAGGCGATTTCACACGAGCCCTGACCTCTTGGTGCGAGCTCAGGAGGAAAAAGAAGATTACCGTAATATATGGTTCGATGTACGGCTTTACCGAGCGGTTAACAAGGCTGGTCTTCGACTTACTTAGTGACAAAATGCAAAACCTCGTGGTGCACGATGTCTCAAAGAGCAATGTGAACGAAATACTCAGCGACATTTTGGATTCAGCCGGCGTCCTGCTTCTGACGCCAACTTATGAGGCGGAGGTCTTTCCGCCCATGAGTAACGTAATCGAATTGACCAGGATCAAGAAGCTAGGCGATGGCAAGCTAGCTGCCGTGTTGCTGACGAAGCTTTGGGGCGGCTATGGTGCGGATCAAGTTACCTCCAAGCTAGAGGCTGCCGGTTTCAGGATGCACGCTCCTGTCATGGAGCTCACGAACTACCCTTCTGGCGATGAGCTTGAAGACATCAGAAGGTTGCTCGAGTCTTTCTGCGGAAAGTGTTCGGAGAACGTTCAAGATGTAACATAGCAACGTAACTCTCTACAAATAATGGCGAGGAGGCCTGTTGGAATAATCTCGAAACGTCTAAGAAGAACGTTGGCCAAAGCAAATGCTTAAAAATGATTCTTAGCATTTTAGACGTTCTTCGGTGAAACTGTTGGGTGCTAGAAAGTTCAGCCCGTTGATCGAAAGGAGCAGATGGGATCCGGAGGCAGAAAAAGAGCTCATCAAGGTCTGGGAAAGGGAGGGACTCTACAGATTCAAATTAGCGCCGGACAAGCCCATATACTCGATAGACACGCCGCCCCCATACACCACGGATAAATTTCACGTGGCAAGCGCTGCCCACTATGTCCAACAGGACATGGTCGCCAGGTATAAATCTCTCAAAGGCTACAGCGTCCTTTTTCCCTTCGGTTTGGACAGGAACGGACAGCCTGTAGAGGTCATAGTAGAGCGGGAGTACAAGGTGTTAGCAAGGGAACTGCCAAGGGAGGATTTCATACGGATGTGCAAGGAGTACCTCGACAAGGTCGAGTCGAATCTGATAAGCCAAGCGAGGGCGCTGGGCATGAGCGCTGCGTTAGAATCGGCATACAGAACCGATTCGCCAGAGTACAGGGCTGTAACGCAGGCGACCTTCATAGACCTCTGGAAGAGAGGGCTCATCTACGAAGCCGGCAAACCGGTTAACTTCTGCCCAAGATGTGGAACCAGTTTAGCAGACGCGGATGTGTGGTACGAAGAGCTGCCCACGAATCTGGTGTACGTCGACTTCACCGTAAAAGAAACAGGTGAGAGGATCACGATCGCAACAACTAGACCTGAGCTAATAATGGCATGTTCCGCCGTCATCTACAATCCCGACGATGAACGTTATAAACACCTAAGAGGCAAATCGGCAGTTGTTCCCTTTTTCAACAAGCAGGTTAGCATTTACGAGCACCCGGCCGCCGACCCTAGCTTTGGCACAGGGCTAGTTATGATCTGCAGTTACGGCGACTACTCGGATGTCAGGCTCTTCAGGGAGCTCAGGCTTCAACCCACGGTTGTCATAGACGAGAACGGAAGGATGAAGAGCGAGGTGGGGAAATACGGCGGCCTTACCGTTAGAGAGGCTCGCGAAAAAATCACCCAAGACCTAAAAAACGCAGGTCTTATTCGAAAAGTGGAACCAATAGTCCACCGCACACCTATCTGCTGGAGATGTAAATCACCTGTCGAGATAATAGAATCTCAAGAATTCTATTTAAGGCAATTGGATTTTCTGAGAGAGGTTGAAAGCGTCTCCGCCAAGATCAAATTCTTCCCGCCTGAATCCAGGCAATTGCTCAAAAACTGGTTAGACAGCATAGCCGAGGATTGGCCCATCTCACGAAGACGCTTCTATGCAACTGAGATCCCAATCTGGTATTGCAAGGAGTGCAGAACTCCTTACCTACCTCCCAAGGGCAGGTACTATAGACCTTGGAAAGAAGATCCACCTGCTGGCGCCCGCTGTGAGAATTGCGGTTCGTCCGAATTCGAGGGCGAAAAAAGGGTATTCGACACCTGGATGGACTCGAGCATCTCTGAGCTTTACATAATAGGTTATGGTCACGACGAAGAGCTCTACAAGAGGGCCGCACCTGCTTCACTGCGGCCTCAGGGGTATGATATCATAAGGACTTGGCTCTACTACTCGATCCTGAGAGCATACCTCTTGACCGGCGGGCCTGCGTTTAAGGAGGTGAGGATAAGCGGCATGGGGTTGGATGAGAAAGGACAAGCCATGCACAAATCCAAAGGCAACGTCGTGTACCCTGACGAGGTAGTTGAGAAATACGGTGCAGATGCCTTCAGGTTCTGGGCAGCCTCAGAAGCGAAGCTTGGATCCAACTACAGGTACTCCGAAGAGAAAGTCAGGGCTGCGTCTTTATTCATAACGAAGCTTTGGAACCTGTCGAGGTTCATATCCTCTTTCCCAAGAGTGGAAGGAGTCAGTAGGCTGGAACCACTTGATGGGGTATTTCTTCAAAAGCTGAACGAGGTGATCTCGAAGGTGGAGGAAGGCTACGAGGAACTCGACACCTTTGAACCATCTAACTTGCTGAAGTCCTTTACATGGAAGGCCTTTGCTGACCACTATGTTGAAGCCGTTAAGTCAAGGGCGTATATGGCCGGAGACTTTAACGAGGAACAGGCGAAGTCCGCTTGGTATACTTTGCATACGACAATCAGATCTCTGTTAATAATGTTACACCCGATAGTCCCCTTCGTGACGGACTTCTTGCTCAGGAACCTCTACGGCAGAGGTGCTCTTGAGCAGGGTTGGGTCGGAAAGGTAAGCGTACCCGCCTTCGACTCAAGTCTGTTCGATAAGTTCATGGACGTAAACTCCTCCATATGGGGATACAAAAAGGAAAAAGGCCTCAGCCTAAAAAGCCAGCTACTTTGCGAGGTGTATCTGCCGAAGGAGCTAGAGCCTTTCAGACCGGATTTAGTAGCAATGCACAAGCTCACTAAATTGAGCTTCTCCGAACCGCCGGAAGGTGTCAAAACCGTAACTAGGGGCCTTGCGAAGTTCTCGGAATAAGGGCGAAATCATCTTTCAACTTAGGCCGAAGCATATCTTAAAAATTTGATTAAAGGCTGACTTCCATCCATCTGTGTTTATCACGCACAATATTTCAGAGCCAAGCGTAGTGCCACCTCGGACCGGACGGGGTATCCTCTACGACGACGCCGAGCTCCAGCAACCGAGCTCTTATTCTGTCGGCCATTTCGTAGTTGCCACGTCTCCTCTCCTCCTCCCTCACTTCCAACAACGCATCTATGAAGGCAAGCTCTCTTCTTTTGCTATCCGAGAGCCATACCGTGCCTGACGGAGCCCGTTCTTCCTTCAGCTGGAGGTACTCCGTTCCTGTGAAGATTTTCATGACGTTCCAGAGTTCCAGTAAATCTACGTAGGCCTTGTTGGATGGTGTATTTCCCGAAGCTGCCCTTTCGTACACTAGGTCTGTGTATCTGACAAGCTCACCTATAGCCTTGGGCGTGTTGAAATCATCCGCCATGCAATCCCCAAATATCTCCTTGGACTCCTCAACTATGTCTTCCATACCACCTTGGCCAGACGCCACCTTGCCTATGTACAAAATTTTCCTGCCCAACTTTTCCACAGTATTACGTACGTTATCTAGGTCTTCGAAGTCGAACTCCATCGGCACCCTGTAGTGCGTTCTAAGCACGTAAAACCTAACCGCATCAGCCCCATATCTCCCCAAGACGTCTTTGGCGTAAATTACGTTCCTTAGGCTCTTTGACATCTTCTCACCCCTTATGTTGACCATGCCGTGGTGCATCCAGTACCTAGCAAGCGGCTTATCCAGTGCCGCCTCTGACTGTGCGATCTCGTTCTCGTGATGTGGGAATATCAGGTCGGTGCCTCCTCCGTGTATATCCAGAGTGATACCCAATGTCCTGTGCGACATCACCGAACATTCGATGTGCCACCCCGGCCTGCCACGGCCCCAAGGGCTAGGCCAGCTGGGTTCACCCTCCTTGGCCGACTTCCAAAGCGCGAAGTCCTCGGGGCTTCGCTTCTTCTCCCACGCCTCTGTCCTCGCACCGAGCTTAAGGGCATCCAGCGTCTGGCCTGAGAGCTTCCCGTACCCCTCAAATTTTTTTACCGAGAAGTAAACATCTCCGTTCGAGACATAGGCATAACCTTTATCGATTAACTTCTCTATGAAGCGCACCATCTCTTCTATGTAGTCTGTCGCCCTAGGAGCCAGCCAGGGTCTGCCAACCCTCGCGGCATCCATGACCTTGAAGTATTCGATCGTCATCCTGAGGGCCAGCTCGGAGGGAGGTATGCCCAGCTCTTTCGCCCTTTCTATTATCTTGTCGTCTATATCGGTTATGTTTTGGACGTATCTAACTTTATAACCCGCCCACTCGAGGAACCTCACGAAAGTGTCGAATACGATCTCGTGCCTCAGGTGTCCTATGTGCGGCAAGTCGTACACCGTGGCACCACAGACGTAAATCTTGATCGTTCCGGGTTCAGAGGGCTCGACCTTCTCGACAGCCTTAGTGAGGGTGTTGTAGATCCTTATGTCCATTGGTCGTCCTGAGTACCCTACCCTAAGATATATAATCTTCGGATGAGACATCAACCTAGTAGCTTGGAGGAAGACTGGGTGCGCGACATCTCAGAGCTAACCGAGAACCGAGAGTTGCTAGAGATAGGGATAAAGCTCGTCAAACCTAAGGGATCAAACTGCCTGCTGTGCCGGGGCTCGAGGCTCCTCTGCGGCAAGGTGAGATGCCCGGTTATGTTGAGGTGGGAGAGCCTGCTCGACATCTCCAAAAAGATATCCTCGACGAGCCTCATAGGTTCGTCCCCACCTGGTGTCTTCGTAGGTAGGATAGGCTACCCATACGTATACGCTGGCCCTCTCATACCTCCGGAAAGAGGCGACACCTCTTACTTCGAGAACCAGTCCCTCTGGTTCGACCTGAACTTAGATTCTCTGGTGCAGTTGCGGGCAAATCTGGTCAGGGGATCCTTCAGGGTCAGGATAGACAGGCCGAGTGTCGCTGGCAGGCTGTTCGAGCTCACCCAGGAGATGTCCTTGGCCGAAGCGCCGGTTGATTGCGAAGCCATCTTCACAAAACCCCCATCCGGCAGGATAGTTTTTGATTCCGACGCCCAACCGTTCGGTCCATCGGGTCTCGTTGAGTCTCTACGTGCTCACAGCGTTAGGGTCGACAGGCGTTTAGAAAGGGCCTTCTCCGACACCGATATGAAGGCAACCGAAGGCATGCTCGAGCTATACTTCAAGGGGGTGAACGTCTCGTCCATTCAAAGGGCTTTGAGCGTAGGGGCTCTCGGAGATGCCAGGAAGAGAAAGCTCGTCCCGACTAGGTGGAGCATAACCGCGGTTGATAGCACCCTTGGTCTCAAGCTGATAGAGGATATTAAGCTCAACCCACCCGTCAGTGATTACTTGGTGTTCAGTTCAAGGAGCATGGACAACCTGTACCTTGTGCTCTTGGCACCGGGAGATTGGAGTTACGAGCTTATTGAGATCTTCCATCCGGGCTCTGTTTGGAACAGATATGCCGAAGAGATCGCAATAGGCTCTGACTTTGAAGGTAGGTCAGGCAGGACGACTTACGCAAGGATAGGCGGTTGCTACTACGCCGCGAGGTTCGCTGTGGCCGAGTTCTTGAACAACATCAAAAAGCAGGCCACAGTGGTGGTGTTGAGAGAAGCTAAACCTGGATATGTTCTTCCTGTGGGCGTTTGGCATGTAAGAGAGGGTGTGAGGAGGGCTCTTTCCTCGAAACCTGAGAGGTTTTCCAATTTGAGGGATGCAGTCCGTCACGTATCTGTTAGCATAAGGTGCCCTATATCTAAGGTAGTAAGGGAAAGCACTCTATTCAAATCTTTGTTGTCGCAGAGCCGCCTGACCGATTTCATCAAATCGGGCTTGTCTAATCTGGGGAACACGCAATAGGCTTTCAAGGTAAAAGTACGCACGTGTCAGCAATATCGCCCTAAGAGTTTGCCTCTCACAGGCGGTTAAATCAAAGCAAACTTCACTATGAGAGGTCCAAACAACGAAGCCATTAACGACATTACTGTTATCAACGTGTTCAGTGAAGGTCCGGCAGTGTCCTTGAATGGGTCGCCAACCGTGTCGCCTACGATTGCAGCTTTGTGCGCCTCCGACCCGGGTCCCCCGAACTCTCCTGACTCTATAAGTTTCTTTGCGTTGTCCCATGTGGCGCCAGCATTAGCCATGAAAAGCGCGAAGATGATGCCTGTAACTATGCTCCCGGCAAGGAAGCCACCTAGGGCACCCTTCCCCAAAAACAATCCAACCGCAACCGGTGATGCCAACGAGACCACACCTGGCAATATGAGCTCCTTCAACGCCCCCTTTGCAGATATGTCGACACACCTAGCGTAGTCCGGCTTCGCCCTCCCCTCCATTAGGCCGGGTATTTCTTTGAACTGCCTCCTAACCTCCTCGACCATGAGGAAGGCATTCTTCTGAACTCCAAGGATGAGAAGTGCCGAAAGCAGGGGTGGTATTGATGCCCCTATGAACAAACCCGCCAGGACATGAGGCTCCATCAAGTCAAGGGTTTCCAAGTCGACAAGCTCGGAGTAAGCGTGAAATAGCGCGAGCACTGTGAGCGCCGCAGCACCTATGGCAAAGCCTTTGGTCACAGCCTTGGCTGTGTTTCCAGCAGCGTCAAGGCTATCCAATATCTCGATATTGCCCTCCCCCATACTTGCCTGTTCAGCGATGCCCTTTGCGTTATCTACTATGGGACCATAGGCATCCGCTGACACTATCATCCCGACTATGGAAAGCATCCCGACAGCCGCGACCGCCACCCCGTAGATCTCCTTTATTCCAAAGAGGCTCGCAACGTACCACGAGAGTAACGTCGCCGCCGATATGCTAATCACCGGTGGCATTATGCTGACTATGCCATACGAGAACCCTGAAAGTATGTTTATGGCCGCGCCCGTCCTCGCCGAATTCGCGGTCCTCCTCACGGAACCTTTATCCACCGACGTAAAAACATCTGTAGTCACCCCCATAACTGCTCCCGACGCGAGGCCTAATGCAGTTGCCCAGAAGACCGCTGGGCTTAGGTTCAAAAACCAGACGACCAGGTAGAGCAAAACTATGAATATGGCACAGGTCGAAAAAGTTCCCATGTTCAGGGCCACTCCAGGTTTCGACCCAGCTTTGAGCTTCACGAAGACCATTCCGATAATAGACGAGAAAATCCCAATCGAGGCTAAAATGAGCGGCACGACTACGTAGATGCCCCCTTGATATTGTCTCATCGTCTCAAAGCCGACGATCATGGCTGCTACTATGCTCGCCACGTACGAGTCGAACAGATCAGCACCCATTCCGGCAACGTCTCCAACGTTGTCGCCTACATTATCAGCTATAACCGCAGGGTTGCGGGGGTCATCCTCAGGTATTCCAAGCTCCACCTTGCCAACGAGGTCGGCACCTATGTCAGCAGTCTTTGTGTAGATGCCACCTCCAGCTTTGGCGAAGAGCGACGTCATGCTTGCACCAAGGCTGAAGCCGAGAACAATGTCGAGGTTCTTGAAGATTATATAGAATATGCCGATCCCCACCAGCGCGGTTCCAACCACTAACAAACCCATCACGCTGCCTCCGAAGAACGCTATAGTGAATGCCTTGCCTCGGCTTTCACGGGAACCCCAGGCCGACTTCGCGTTCGCCCTGGTAGCCACCTCCATGCCGAATACGCCAGCAAGCGCAGAGAACAGGGACCCTGCGATGAAAGCAAACGCCACATAAACCCCCATCGATAGGATTAACAAAACTGCCACTGCGGCAGTGAAAGCCATGAGAGTTAGGAACTGCCTCCTGAGATACGCCCTAGATCCCAACCTTATTGCGTCGGAGATTTCCCTTATCTTTTCGTCGCCGCTGTTGTGCCTATCCACGTAGAAGAAGAGGATCGAAGCGAATGCTACTGATATTAAACCAGAAGCGAGAGCGAAGAATTCCCACATGTTGGATTCGAGCCCTTTCCTGTTCGTAGTACGCTTTTAAGTTTTTTTAACGTTCTTTATTTTCTTGCTTTTCGCTTTTAAATTCCTTCGATTTTGGCAGGTTGGCAGAACGAATTCCGGCTCTATCTTCGACTTTAGTTAATATACTTGCACTCCAATGACCGAGTGTGTCGTTGTTTCTGATAAGGTCTTGGCGCTCTCCTCATTAAACGAATTAAACCGCATACTCTTACGATTGACCGCAGCTTCAGTCTCCGTGTTATGTCTTTCCTCGCCTTTTCAAAAGATGCCCGCATGTTCAAAGGGCAAGCGCGCGTTGAGCAAAAACTTAAAGGTTGACATTATGACGTGGTGACATGCCTAGGGAGTTAGTGGCCGTAGGGCCTAGAAAGCCAGCATTATTAGAATATGTTGAGAGGCCTCTTGAAGATAGGGAGCTTCGCATAAGGAGCACCTTCTCAGCCGAAAAGCACGGCACGACCCTAATCCTCTTCAGAGGGCAATCCCCCTTTTCAAGCAAGTACTACGATCAAGAGCGCATGGTCTTCGTTAACTTCGAGAAGGCCGAAACGGGGAATTCGGTTGGTTTTCCATTTCACCTCGGAAACATGACGGTGGGCATCGTAGAGGCCGTATCTCCGGGTGTTTCCAAGTTCAAGGTTGGCGACAGGGTTTACGGCTATCTCCCGATCAGGGAGACGCATACCGTCTACGAGGAGCAGGTTGTGCTTGCCCCGGAAGGCGTAAGCGATGAGGAGCTGGTCTGCATCGACCCTGCTACGGTCGCGCTCATGGCAGTAAGGGAGGGCCACATCAGGTTGGGGGATCGAGTCGCTGTCTTCGGTATGGGCGCTATAGGGCTTCTCGCAGTCCAAATGTGCAAATTATCAGGGTGCTCGTCCGTCATAGCCGTTGAGCCAGTGGAGAAACGTCGTCACCTCGCCGAAAGGTTTGGGGCAGACCACGTTATCGATCCCTCATCGGCAGACGTAGGCATGAAGATCAGAGCGCTGACGGGCGACAAAGGTGTTGATGTTTCTCTTGAGGTGAGCGGAAGCTATCAAGCGCTTCACCAGGCAATTAGAGCAACTAGATACGGAGGTGCTGTGATCCCCGTTTCGTGGTACCACGGCGAAGCTCGTGGCCTGTACTTGGGCGAAGAGTTTCACTTCAACAGGCTAGCGTTGATATCCGGTGCCAGGGTGGAGAGCGAGCCCTACAGGGAACATCCGCTTTGGGACAGGAACAGGATATACGATACCGTAGTCGAGCTTTTCGTTAAGAAGAAGCTAAACGTTCAAGGTATATTGGACCCTATTGTGAATTTTGAGCAGGTTGTGGAAGCCTACAAGCTAATAGACGAGCGACCTTGGGAGTGTGTAAAACTAGGAGTGAGATACAGTTGAGACCTCTCCACGTTATCTTGTTCGTACTCCGTGAGATGTTCCGCAAATAAAACTGACAAGTCCGGGCATGAACAACGGACAAATATTTAATCTCGCCGCCGGCTAGTAGTATGCATGTTCAAGCTATCGGTAATAACGGATGAGGTCTCCCAAGATCTTAACGACGTCGTCAGTTTTGCGAAGACCTTTAACCTCGCCGGAGTCGAGATAAGAACGCTCTGGAACCTGTCACCACACGAGCTCTTAGGCAGATCTAAAGAGTTATTCGAAATCCTCGACTCTAACGGCTTGAGGGCGTGCGCCATAGCGTCCCCCATCTTCAAGTCAAACCTGCACAATAGTTCCGAGTATGAAGAGCACCTGCGGATGTTACACGATGTCATAGAGCTAGGAAAGAGGTTAGATGTACGGTTGATAAGAGTCTTCGCCTTCTGGAGGTCGGGCAGCTACGGGGAGAACCTCAACGAGATCTTGACCAAATTTAGAAAAGCGGCAGACATCGCTGAGGACGAGGGTGTATTGTTATGTGTTGAGAACGAGCCATCAACCTACCTGACCAACGGTAGGTTGACAGCTGACTTCGTCAATAGGCTTGGATACGAATCCGTAAGTGTCCTATGGGATCCGGGGAACGACATAATGGACCCAGAGGGCGAAATACCATATCCCGAAGGTTACCGTCACGTAAGGGGTCTGGTATCTCACGTGCATATCAAAGACGGCGTTAGATCTGGTGAGCGCGGTTTGCCTGAGTTCAGGGCAATCGGCGAAGGTGAAGTAGATTATCAGAATCAGCTCTCAGCACTTCTGGACGATGGCTACGACGGCTTTCTTTCCTTGGAAACGCATTGGAGGCTTTCGAGCGAGCTAACTAGTGTTCAGGTTACAAGGCCCGGCGGGGACGTTTTTTCAAAAGAGGGTTTCTTGGCTAGCAAGATTTGCATGGAAAACCTGTTGAAGATAATCAACAAAGTTTCTGGCACTATGTTGGCAGAATCGTGATCAGGTGCATTTTAGGTTATTTGGATACGTCAGCTAATTTCAAGTTTCCAATTCTACCCTCGGGGGAAAGACGTAATCTATGAACCTGCTGGGTATGTTGGCCTCCCAAGCATATCCTAGGTGCAGCACAACCCTGTATCTGAAAGTTACCTTTGTCCCTGCCTTCAATAGCAGCTCCCCGCTAACTCTGTCGTTACCTGTAAAAGCCGAGATGCCAAAGGGATTGGCCGCGAACAGCCCGTAAGATCTGACGTGCCAGTACGTGGGGTGTCTTGGGTTCGAGGGGTGATCCAGTATCGCGATCCCTAAGACCTCATCGTCGACAGGCCCCGAATAGTTGCACCAATGAGCTCTCCTTCCCCACGTCTCCTGTTCGCCTATGCCTCCAAAGGAATTCTCTATCCTGCCACCCATATCTTCACACAGCCGTGTGGCCATTCGCACTGATAGCAATCCTCCTTCCTTAGTATCGCCAAATCTGACATCTTTCTCTACCGCAAACAAGGATATCTCGTAATCTATTATTTTCAAGTGGTGTGTGGTCTTGTAAAAGACCACCTTCTTTGACTCCAGCAAAACCCTCTCCCCTCCGTTGTCAAGCCAATCCACCAAGGAGGTCATCTTGCCTAGGACAGGCCCTCCCTCGAGGTCCAAGAAGGCCACGTGTGATTGCCTCCCGCAACCTTCTCCCTCTGACCAGAAGTCAACGCCATTAACATCTCCGTGCGCCGTCCACATAGACCTGTGATGCGGGTGGTCTGCTTGCTCTCCTTCAACCACCGCCATCGGGAAGCTCCTCGTTATATGGCTGTTGTAAGGTCCCAAAACTGGGAAGAAGAAGGGTTTCGAGTACTCTCCGGAAAAGTTAAAGGTAGTTATGAGGTTACCATCCGACAGGAAGTCAACCTTGTAGTCATCACGCTTGACCTCCACCCCTCCGGCCACGTCATAGTCAACTCCCTCCAGGATGTCGACCTTGCCTGCCGGCAAGAAGTCGATCACGAAAACAAGCAATCTGCGGCCATCCCTCTCCTCAACGAGCTGGCATGGGAAAACCTTTCCGGTTATTGTACTTTTAACAGCGGTAGGAAAATCTCTGTCACTGGGATTTAACGGGATTAGAACTGGACATTCCACACGCATGTGCCTTCCAGCGTCTACCTTTACTCTCATTGTCTGCCGCTCTATAGATGAGCCCTGATGATATAATTGTTAGCTTTCGAGATGCCTTGAAAGGCTTATTTGGAAATCCGAAACTCTTTACTTGCCCTCCGAGAAGTGGTCAAGAGAGCGTAAAAACACCGAACCCACATCCTCCATGCTTCGCTTTTCAGGATGTCAACGTGATATAAACAGTTGACTATGCAAATTTTGAAATGCCAACACAGTGAACTTTGAGTATGCACACGCATAACTGCCAATATAATCCTGGAAGTTTCATCGGTGCAGCGTCGTCTCCTGAAGCCCGGTAAATTCAACCAAAGTTGAAAAAGCAGAAGTCACCGTTCTGCCCGTGTAAGCAATTTTAAACATTTCTGAGCATAAAGGCTAAAATACTTTTGGAGGGTATCTTTTGTAATGCACATCCAGCCGTCGCCGGAGATGCTCCAGGAACTGCCTTCGCCACCCTACCCTTTATCCGTTAAGCACGCCAATCTTGAGAGCTTATTCAACATATCCTATTGGCTCTGGAGACTGAACCCACTTTCAGTACTTCCAGTGATGCTAAGCAGCGCTGTTGATGTTTTAAAACAATCTGTGATAGTAATTGCACTCCTGTTCGGCCTCTCTCAGCTAAGCGCATCGGGTGCCCTCAGTGCACTCGCAGAAGCGATCAGAGCAAGGAATTTGTCGGCATTGTTTTCAACACTATCTTCGATTGCCCCGACGATTATATTTGTAATCGTCATGTCTGCGTCCATGTTTTTAATAGTATCTGTAATAGCTGGGGGTTTTCTGAATTCCGCTGAATACGGTTCTTACCTCCGTTTGCTGCACCAAGGCGCGCTTTCATTTGGGGATGTGTTCAAAGAGATGAGAGTAAGATGGGCCAAAATGGCTTGGACGGTGCTGATGGTTGAAACCTTAAAGTTCGGTCCCCTGCTGGTAGCACTAGCCTCAATATTCTACGATATTCTGCGCCTGTCGTTCGCGAGGCCAGATTCCTTGCAATATCCGCTGTTGTTCGCGGACAGGCTCATCTTGTGGTCAGGGCTGATACTGCTCTCGCTAGTCTTCACATCAGTTCTTGCGTTCCTAACGATCTACGCTTATCCCGCAGCCGCGGACGGCTCCTACGGCTTCGCCGCAGTCAGGAGAAGCACGAAGGTGTGCACGAAACTTACCGTTAATACGATAGTTTACTGCGCTCTAAGGGCCTCGTCCTTGGTGTTGGTGGGCCTAGTCTCGCTGGCGACTGGCCTGCTCGGCGTACAGATCTCATCGATTGCAACTATCATCGTGGGTTTTCTCGTGACGCCGGTCTTCCACATCTTCAAGACCGCGGTTTTTCTCAAGGCAAAACCTGAGCCCGTCGTAATCCCGCTTCCTGTAGGTCCTCCTGTTTTCAAAGACGTTTTTTCCCATGTTTTAAGGACGGGGTTTGAAAAGGTCAAGGAGGGTTTGCACGAGCTTGCTGTTTTCGTTGTGGAGCCCAGAAGTGCATCGTTCCACCTTTCCTCGGCAATAGTCTTTTCCGTGGGCGCGATCCTTGGGAAACAGATGTCGTCCTCCGGGATCAGGCAGGTAATCTACGCTCTGGGATACGTGCCCGGTAGGGCAAACCCCTTGTCCGAAGTCATGTACGGCCTGCCCTTTCTCGCCCTCGACATATCCTTCCACAATTGGCAGGTGTCGCTGGCCACAACCCTCTCAGGCATCATATTCGTTGCCCCAGTCTTGGTAACGCTGGTCTTCAACGGTTTCGTGCTAGGGGTAGTTGAGGATGTTGTCCAAAACTTAACCCTATTCTTGGCAGCGATACTCCCACATGGTGTAGTCGAGCTCCCTGCCTTCATAATCGCTGGATCGGCGGGCTTGAGCCTGGGTTTTGAATTCTTAAAGGCGTTAAAAAGGGGCATCTCGAACTCAGAAACAGAGCTCGGTAGGGCTTTTGTAAGAGCGGTCCATATAGCTCTTGGTCTAGTACCTCTGTTCATCGTAGCTGGCATCATAGAAACATTTGTCACACCGCAGATAATGTACCTGTACGGCTGGAGATAAATCATAGCCTTTGAGAATTGTTCTAGTTCGCTGTGATTATTTAACTTAAAAAATGATCACCAATATCACATCGATATCGACCCTGCTCCTGCCAATTTTTAAAATTTTTCATCAACCCATAAGGCGCGCTGAGCAGTATGATCCCAAGCGCGGTATCAAATTTTAATAGTACTTGCCTTCTGATGCGTGCTAAGATGAAGTTTAGAAAATTCGGAAAGTTAGACTGGCAGGTCTCCGCTCTTGGGTTTGGGGCCATGAGGCTTCCCACGATCGGCGGGGATCACTCCAAGGTCGATGAGCCTGAGGCCATCAAGATGATAAGGTACGCCATAGACCATGGCGTTAACTACGTAGACACCGCCTACCCATATCACGGTGGCAACGGCGAGGTGGTCGTGGGCAACGCTCTGAGGGAAGGTTACAGGGAGAGAGTCAGGCTGGCCACTAAAATGCCGACCTGGCTTGTGAACTCTCACGAGGACATGGACAGGTTTTTCAACGAGCAGCTTAAGAAGCTTCAGACCGACTACGTTGATTTCTACCTTCTCCATGCCTTGGACAGAAGCAGGTGGTCAAAGATGAAGAGTCTGAACGTTTTCGAATGGGCTGAGAGGACCATTTCAGAGGGCAGGATAAAATACTTGGGGTTCAGTTTCCACGACGACTTCGAGGTATTCAAGGAAATCGTGGACGGCTACGACAAATGGGCTTTCTGCCAAATACAGTACAACTATGAGAATGAGGACATCCAAGCTGGAACTAGAGGCCTGAAGTACGCAGCTGGAAGAGGGCTAGCCGTAGTTATAATGGAGCCTTTACTGGGAGGGGCTTTGGCGAATCCTCCTCCTGCCGTGAAGCAGATCTGGGACGAGGCGGGCAAGGACCCTGTCGAGATGGCGTTTCAATGGCTCTGGAACAAGCCTGAGGTGTCTATGGTTTTAAGCGGGATGAGCACGATGGAACAGGTTGTGCGCAACGTAGAGTTCGCTTCGAGATCAGGCGTGGGGACGTTGTCTAAGGAGGACCTGGAACTGGTAACCCGAGTACATTTGACTTATAGAGGCCTTCGTCCAATTCCATGCACGAAGTGCGGCTATTGCATGCCCTGCCCAAACGGCGTGGACATACCCCGAAACTTCGAGATTTACAACGACGGTGTTGCTTACAACATAATGGATCGTAACAAGTGGTTTTACAACAGCGATAATTTCCCGAAGGAACAGCGCGCGAGCGCATGCGTAGGCTGCAGAACCTGCGAGGAGAAGTGTCCGCAGAAGATCAAGATCAGCGAATGGATGTCGCGGATCGACATGGAATTAAGACGTTAGTTCACCACCTACACCCGGGCCCTATCGCTGGCCTTCTTTAATTGGTTTTTCCTGTCTAAGTGAACTGTAGAGCTTCGTTGTCTAAAACGCGTTCAACTCGTATGCTGAAAGGGCATCCGCGAAGGACGAGGTCCTACGTATGTACAATGACCAAGGGGCGAGCAACAGGGCACCGAGCTTGATGACACAACGTTTAGGTACATAGTAACATGGTTGTTCGAGGTCAAAGATCTTCTAGGGGGATCCAGCGAGGATTAAAGTTTTTAACCAAAGTGCGTCGACGGTTGCGGTCGGAGGTAGATGGAGTAACGGAATCTGAAATGCGAGGTCAGCTGGTGACATCGCAAAGTGCCTCACGCGCACCAACATCTTTCCACGCCATGGATATAGAGGATGTCATTCGCGCTTTGGGCACAACGAATAGAGGCCTGTCCTCTCAGGAAGCTCGTGAGAGGTTGGAAAAATACGGATACAACGAGTTGATGGAAAAGAAACGAGCAACTGTGTTGCAGATGTTTCTTGGAGAGTTCAAGGACATCTTTGTCATACTGCTCTTAGTAGCCACGGCTCTTTCAGTCGCAATAGGGTACTACGACCTGCTAAGGGGTGTGGCTGAGAATTTCCTCGAAGCATATACGGACGCTATCACGATCGGAATAATAGTTGTGCTGGTAGCGGTGGCTGGCTTTATTCAAGAGTACCGCGCGGAAAAAGCCCTTGAGGCGCTGAAGAAGTTGGCCGCGCCTAAGGCGCGCTTGATGCGCGACGGCAAGGAGGTGGTTGTTCCTGCCCGAGAGGTCGTCCCAGGTGACCTCTTGCTCGTCGAAGCTGGAGATACAATTCCGGCTGATGCGCGGCTGATCGAATCCGTCGAGCTTAAGGTTGACGAAGCCGTCTTAACAGGTGAGTCCACCCCTGTTAACAAAAGCGCGCATGTCACCGTTAAGACAGATGTACCTGCTGCCGAGAGAAGTAACATGCTCTTTATGGCTACCCATATAATCTACGGTAGAGGGAAAGCTGTAGTCACATCGACCGGCATTGGCACGGAGTTCGGTAGAATAGCCGAGCTTGTACAAACGGCCGAGGAGGAGGAAACTCCTCTTCAGAAGAAGTTAGACAGGTTCGCCAAACAAATAGCTTATGCCGTTCTCATTCTATGCGTCGTTATTTTCGTCCTCGAGGTTTTGGCTGAGGGGCTTGCGGTTAAGGCTTTTGTTGACTCCTTCATGTCCTCGATTGCCTTGGCGATCTCGGTGGTCCCAGAGGGCATGCCGGCTATAGTGACGATCAGCTTGGCCTTAGGCGCCCGAGAATTCGCACGCCGTAACGCCCTTATAAGAAAGCTGTCTTCAGCTGAGAGTTTGGGCGCCGTCACCGTGATCTGCTCCGACAAGACCGGCACCTTGACCAAGGGTGAGATGACCGTCAGGAAACTCTACTACGGAGGCAAGGTCGTCGAAGTAACTGGAGTTGGGTATGAGCCAAGAGGGGAGTTCTACAATAACGGTGATCCGTTTGATCCGAAGAGGGATGAAAGCCTCTTGCTGCTCTTGAAGATCGGAGCCTTGTGCAACAACGCTACTCTGCAACAGGATAACGGCGTTTGGCGTGTCGTAGGTGATCCTACGGAAGGGGCTCTAATCGTAACCGCCTCGAAGGCAGGGCTTGAAAAGACAGAACTGGAGAAGACATATCCACGCGTGGGGGAGGTGCCTTTCACCTCTGAAAGAAAGCGTATGACTAGTGTTCACTCAACTCTCGGAGGAGATAAGCTCGTATTCATGAAGGGCGCACCTGAAGTCGTCTTGGAACGTTGCACGAAGTTTTTGGAAAATGAAAATGAAGTGGAACTGACGGACGCAAAAAAGGAAGAGATCCTAAAAGTCAACGAAGAGTTTGCCAGCGCTGCCCTGCGTGTTCTTGGTATGGCATTCAAAAAGGTACCCAAGGAATCGGAGGAACTTGACGAGGAGATGCTGGAGAATAACCTCACGTTCGTCGGTCTACAGGGAATGATAGACCCCCCGAGGGAGGAGGCGGTTGAGGCCAACAAGAGGTGCAAGGAGGCGGGGATAAAGACAGTGATGATAACGGGAGACCACAGGCTCACCGCCATCGCCGTCGCGAGGGAGATAGGGCTCATGAGGGAGGGCAGCCTCGTCCTGACCGGCGCCGAGCTGGACAGGATGAACGAGGAGGAGTTCGACAAGGTCGTCGAGGATGTGAGTGTTTACGCCCGCGTGTCTCCTGAGCACAAGTTGCGAATAGTCAGGGCGCTGAAGAAGAAGGGTCATGTCGTGGCTATGACTGGCGATGGCGTTAACGACGCCCCAGCCGTAAAAAGCGCAGATGTGGGCATTGCAATGGGCATATCTGGCACGGACGTGACCCGGGAGGCCTCGGACATAGTCCTGATGGACGACAACTTCGCCACAATCGTCAGGGCTGTGGAGGAGGGGAGAATCATATATGACAACGTGAGAAAGTATGTCCGTTTTCTTATTTCGTGCAACTTCGACGAGGTCCTCGTCATAGGGACCTTCGCTTTGCTTGCCGGGCTTGCCGGAGCTGGGGGAGAAGAGCTCTTCCCATTACCTTTGACCGCAGCAATGTTGCTATGGATAAACTTGGTCACGGATGGCGCGCCGGCAGTGTCATTAGCAACCGACCCGCCTGACGAGGATGTGATGAAGCGGCCGCCCCGCAAGCCTGGAGAGGGCATACTGCACGGAATGGGCGCCTTCATCATAACGTCATTTGTTCTACAGTCAACCGGAACGATACTTCTTTTCGTTCTGAACTATTACGTGTTTCCAACACACCCTTGGGGTTGGCCAAACGGACCAATAAATGAGGTAGCGAGGGAACTTACCTTGGCTGAGGCGAGGACCACCGCCTTTGTGCAGGCGACCATGTTCGAGCTGTTTATCGTCTGGAACTGCCGGTCCGAGAGACGCAGCGTTTGGCGGATGGGGCGCAGCGCTCTCAGGAATAAGTTCTTCGTCGCCGCCGAGGTTTCATCGATTGTCCCAACGCTCGCCATACCCTACATACCTGTTACCGCGTCCATGTTCCACTTGGTACCGCTGGGTCCACTTGATCTTGTGCAGGTCTTGGGGGTAGCCAGCTGGGGCCTCTTCTTCGTGCTCCCTGAGGTACTCATGGGTAGGAGAATATGGCGTTGGGAGTAGGAGGTATGAAGAAACGATGAGGAGTTGTGAAAAAGTTTGGCTAGTCGCATGGACGTTGTTTTGGTTGTCACTGGTCGTCACCTTCCTTGCCGACACATTAGGCGTTTTTGAAACTAGCAATACAGGCTTCGTTGAGGTGATATGGATCTCTTGGATCTTGTTGACCGTAGGTTTAGGTCTTGCTACAGCGCTTCTCGTACGCCTCACCGCTAAGGAATAACAAGGGATAACCATGAATACCTTAGAGAAGGTTGATTCAAATAACGTAAGGAGCGCCTCTTAGTTTTGAAGTTTCATCTTCCGAGTGCGAAAAAGAAACAATCCTACAATCGGCATTTTAGGGCTTTCGAATTTTAAGTCTTGATCGAAAGCTTGAAGCCAAGTATTGCGTAACAGTGGGCAATCGCCGTTGGCATTAAAAAATTCAACGAGGAAAAGAGATGTCCTACCTTGGAAATCTACGTTCTTTATTTCCACTACCATCTAACTTCAATCTCAACGTCGTCTATGTAGTAAGTCATTCGAGTTTCCCAACGCACCGTGATCCCCACAGCAAACCAAACCTCATCGCTGGATCCTACATCTAGTATTGTCGTGTAAGTGTATTTTTTCCACCCTGCAATCTCGTTGGCAGGACCAAGAACGGTGAAATCTCCCTCGACCTCGGGGTTGCGAAGACCGGCATATGCACACACATCCGCTATAGCGTTAAAACTTTCGTGTTCGCTGTAAAGTTCGAAAGAAACCTTGACTTGAATACGCGCTTTATTTCTTACGCTAATCTTATTTTCAATCCAGAGAGTCCCATCATCCTGCACTCCATCTATGAAGAACTTTAGAGAATACCTTCCAGAGTTGGCAACATACGTTGTGCGCGTTATGTTCCACGCTACAAGGTGGCCTGGCTTATTGGGGTCGGCGGGGACATCTGCATCTGCAACCCATCCTCCGGAGCCTTCCTCAAAACCATCGTCCATCGCCTGGTGATTGGGATAGGCATAGAAGTACCAAGTGCCAAGAATTGCTACCACGATGATCACTATGAGAACGCTGCAGATTTTCCGATTCAAACTCGACTCCCACCTTCGCATCCTCTTTGAGATACCACGCTGTTATATTTCCGAACTTAGAACAAGTAATCAAATTCTGTTCAATAATCCGAACATCAGCTGCCTTTTACCGTAGAAACTTTCTCTTGTACCGCTTAAAGCGAGATTTTTCCGTTTTTGGCTCGAGCCGCCCTCTGTTCCACGCATTTAGGTACACCAAATTTCTCAGGCCTCTCCTGCTCTTGGCCTTAGACTCGGCCGGTATGCCGATTGGCAGCACGGCCTCCAAGCTGAATTCCTTGGGTATCTTGAGAACTCTCCTTAACGCAGAGGTATCGGAGGGCGTGTATGTCAAGGTTCCAAGGCCCATTTCTTCGATAGCTAGCAACATGAAGCCTATAGAAATCCACGTTGACTGAACGTGGTATGGGGCCCTCGTATCCGAGCATACGACTATAAGGTAAGGAGCTTCAGTAAGGAACGGTTTGCTAGGCGTGATTTTATTCTTGCGCATCCACCGTTTCATCCACCGAGGCGCTTTGCTGTGGAATTCCCTTTCCCCCTCTTCGCATGCCGCTCGAACCTTCCCCTTGAGCCTAGTTGAGCTTATTATCAAGAACCTCCAAGGCTGCTTATTAGCCCCAGAGGGAGCCTGCCTTGCTACTTCCAATATATCGATTACCAACCTGAGGCTAATATTCTCGGTCTTAAACCTCCTTGTGGAAGTTCGCCTTCTAGCGAGAGTCGCTATCACTTCAGCTCTAGGCGCAGATTTCGCACTCATAAGTAAGTTAACAGCAATTTAGTCCTTTTTAGCTTATAGCGCGCGCTAACTTTTAAGAAGGAAAAACTACCTCTACCTCTCACGGATCCAAAGAGATGTCTTTACAAGGTAGTCACAATCCTTCAATAACCAACTCTAGCTTACCATCTGATCCTTAAACCACAGCTTGGACAGAATTTAGAGCCCTCTTCAAGAGGAGAATTACACACAGGGCACCTAATCTTTCCATCGGGTCCACGCTTCAACAAATCAGGTGGCGGTGGGGGCAGGTCAACGGCCTTTAACTCGTCGGCGAAAAGGCCCCTTTCTGTCCCTCCTCGCACCTCCGCACCGTAAACGTGTCTCTCCTTGCCGCGCGAAGGCTGCTCAAATATCTCGATGCGTCCCTCCCTCGTCTCAAGGTAGATCGTGAGGTCCATGAGCGCAGACATTACTATGAAGGCAATTACCAAGGGTCCCAAATGGTATCCAAATGCATAACCGCCGAATAAGAACAGCAATAGTGCCATCAGGTGAAGAGTCAGCGCCAAGATCGCATGGAACCAGACGGCCCTAATCACCCTTGAGACCCCCCCTGTTGACATAATATAATGCACTCTGAAAGGGCTTTTAACTGTTTATAGGGCGTTAAAATACTGTATAGGCGCGACAGCGAGAATACGGTAAACTGACTGAAACTCTCTCGTCTTCGGCCTCGGAAGGCGTCAAACACCGATAATTAAATAAGGCATTTTCGAAGGACATGTAGTTATGTCCTACAAGGAGGAGATGCAAGCAGTAGTCTGCTATGCCCCTGGCGACTACAGGATCGAGACGGTAAGGGTGCCAGAAGCCAGGCGTGGTGAGGTGCTTGTTGAGGTGGGAGCGTGCGGCGTGTGTGCAAGCGACATAAAGTGCTACCATGGAGCGCCATCGCATTGGGGCGGAGAAAAACCGTACGTCAAACCCCCGGTCATACCAGGTCATGAGTTCATCGGAACTGTAGTTGATCTAGGTCCGGGTACGGAAGGGCTGGGGCTCAAAGTCGGCGACAAGGCGATAGCCGAGCAAATACTGCCATGTTGGGATTGCGTTTTTTGCAAAAGCGGGAAGTACTGGATGTGCGAGCGAAACTACGTTTTTGGGTTTCAAGGAGGTGTCGACGACGGTGGGTTTGCGGAATTCATGAAGTACCCTGCGGGGTCGATAGTCCACAGGGTGCCGAGTAGCATGCCTGACGAAGTGGCCGTCATGATCGAGCCGCTGAGCTGTGCAATTCACGCGGTGCAAAGGGCCAGGATCGAGCTGGGTGATACCGTTGTCATTGCTGGCATGGGTCCTTTGGGTCTGTGCATGCTTCAGGTGGCAAAGATGAAGTCCCCGAAAATGCTCGTAGCTCTGGACACCAGAGAGGAGCGACTGAGGATCTCGGAACAGTTGGGAGCTGACCTAGTGATAAACGTCGCCAAGGAGGACTCGGTCAAGACCGTGAAGGAGCTTACTGGAGGTTACGGTTGCGATGTCTACATAGAGGCAACCGGCTATCCCTCTGCAGTACCTCAAGGGTTGAGCATGTTGAGAAAGCTGGGCAGGATGGTCGTGTTTGGCGTTTTCAAAGAACCCGCGACAGCCGATTGGTCAATAATAGGGGACAGAAAGGAGCTCGACATACACGGTTCGCACCTGGGCCCATACTGTTACCCATCAGCTATAGAATACCTTGAGAAAGGCAAGGTAAAAGTCGACAAGATCGTGACCCACAAGTTCCCGCTCTCGGAGTTCAAGGAAGCCTTTGAGTACGCGGAAAAAGGGATTAAAGGTGCCATAAAAGTTGTTTTGGTACCCCCCTAGAGCGCGCAACGATGTAATTATTTGTCATTAGTAAATCATATTTTTCTACGAAAACAAAAACTAGTTATTCATATGGCTAAGGCTTGGATGGCGGTTACAGCCCGAAGGCGGTCTGGACGTGCAGACATGCAACCCCTCGACCTCATCCCAAGCTATGTAGATGCCCTTCAACTATCAGGATTCAAATGGAAATGCCCATTCAAGTACAGATGTAGTCAGCACAAACACGACATATTCTGTAAGTCCTGCTACAGGGTCCTGACATCAAGATTGGAAGAATTGGGTTTTTACGTCGCCAGTAAGGGCAAAGCCGTGCATCCCTAGCAAATGGAGAGATTAACCACTTCCGGAAAACTTCAGCAGGCGAAACGCATAGCTTATATATGGGTCGCCTTACAGACTTATTGTGGTAGAGATGTCCGAGGAGAGAAAAAGCGTACCGCAGTCTAAACTGATAGGGATGAAGGTGTACAACTCTGATGCGACTTATCTTGGGGAGGTCAAGGACATAGGCCTAATCCCGGGGGAGAAGAACATCACGTTGCACGTACAGACAAAGGCAGGCTCGATCAAGGAGGTGGACTGGGATGTAGTAGGGGCGGTCGCGGACATTATAATTTTGAAGACCGTTGTGGAAGTGCCACAGGTCGTTTCGGTGGCGCCACAGGCAGCAACCGTACAACCAGCCGTAACGGCACAACCGACTGTGACCGCAGAGTCAAAGCCACCGCTCTGTCCCCAGTGTGGCAAGCCGGCCACTTGGATAGAGGTTTACAAAAGGTGGTACTGCTACAACTGTAAACGTTACTTGTGAACACACAAAACCTCGATCTAATTTTTAAAAGACATATTTGGTTCAACAGGGCCAGAAAACTCTGAAAAATGCCTTCTATTTATACACAGTAAAATTGTGCGCTGCCCTCCTTTACCTGCTGAAAACTTTTACAAAATTACATGAGATTTGGGTAAAGAGTCAAATGGATATGCCCAAATGCCATTACCTTATACGCGATGGCTGAGTCGGAATCCAACCAGAAGTTAATTCAGTCAACCTCTTTCTCAAACTCTACTATCAGCCTGTTTATCTTGCCCAGTGTTTCCTTGGCCTTAACCATGTCGCCTTTGACGACGAAAGAAACCAGCTGTTCGCATTTAATCCTTATCTCTGTAGCTAGGTCGACGAGCCTTTGAGGCTCTTTGGAGCGGGTCAAGTCTAAGGAGGTCTCTTGCTCTTGGACTTATATTATCATTATGCTTTCGCCTGAAAAACCATTGTTCTTCAGATACTCCTTAGCCCTCTTCCTCTGATCTCCCTGTAGAATTATCTTGCCGTCCTTCACGGTACCCCCACACGCGCAGTGTATCTTCAAACTCTTGGCAATATCCTCCAATCTAAAATCCTTTGGGTCAATTCCTTCGATAATCGTCGTAGGTTTGTTGAATTTCCTCATCTCGAGTCTTATTGTTATTTTTTGTTCCGCCTTTAGGAGCTCTTCCATCAAGTCAATGTCTTTGGAAGGGTCTTCTAATCCACTTTCCTTGGGCATGAAGCTTTTCTTTCGGTAAAGGCACACTTCTTGAGTTTAAAAGCCTTTCCGCGGCAGTAAGGACCTTGGAGTTCGGACGTAAAATTCCTCGGTGCGCCAAAATCAACCCTTTTACCCCAATGGAATTGTACATTTTCCTCCGCGACTGAACATCAAAGCAGGAAAAGATTATTAAAAAGGGGGCTTAAAACTCCCTTGATGGCGCTGGTCTACAGGTATCTCGTGGTGTACTCGGTCGTAGACCTCAAAAGCAGGAAAGTGAGGACGATACTGACGTTGTTCAGCATCGCCATAGGTATCTCCTTCCTGTTGGTGTTGTCGAACATCACAATAAGCCTGAGGTCTCAAGTGGAGTCGGAGATCAAGAGCCTCGTAGGGTCTGCGATCGTGGCAATGGACAGAGATGGGTTGCCAGTACCCGTCTTCGTGATCAGCGAGATATCGAAGGTCAACGGGGTTAGGGAAACAGTTCCGGTAGTGTTCGGCATCGGTTCACACGGTTCCCAGCCTGTAGTGGTGTTCGGTTTGGAAGTTAAGAAGATACCGAGCTTTGTGACGCTAATAGAAGGGGCGCTCCCGCACTCCGACTCTTCAGCGGAGGTCCTTATAACTGAGGCTTCCAGGGGCAAGTTGGGCGCCTCCCTAAACGGCACGATTAGCATACTGACGCCCGCCCGTGCTTTCGGTACGGAGCTCAAGGTGGTTGGTGTGTGCGAGGCGGCATCCATATTGCAGGGGATCGCCGCCGGAGGCACGCCCGTCGTAGTCACAGGTATACAAACTGCTCAAGACATGTTGAACCTCAACGGCTACTGCAACCTGATGATAATAAGGATATCCGACCCTCTCATTGCAGATGCGTTGTCGGAAAGCATAAGGAAGAGCTTCCCGAGGCTGAGCGTATCCACGGAGAAGGACCTGCTGAGAGGTCTCGGGAACATACTGAACACGTTGGATGTCTTGTTTCTGTCCATAAGTTCGATCAGCCTGACCGTGGCCGGGCTTGGCACCATGAACTCCGTTGCAACTAGCGTGAGGGATAAGACGCGAGAAATAGGCATACTGAAATCCATGGGCGCTGAGGGACGCCACATCGTCTTCGTCTTCATGGTCCAAGGGATTTTTCTCGGCATTCTGGGGGGTCTTTTGGGTATAGCTGGGGGCTATGTAGCCACATATTATGTTGAGAAGTACTACCTGCCCTCTCTATTCCTAAGGCAGGTAGTCAGGTTGCCCTTTACCTTCTCGCCGGAGGTGGCCTTGCGTGGCATTTTAGCCTCGCTCTTAGTCAGCTCCGTTTCAAGCGCCTTTCCCTCCTGGAAGGCGACCACGGTGAGGCCGATTGAAGCCCTCAGGTTCGAATGACCGAAAGAAAGCGCTGGAGTGTTTCAACGTCAGAAAATCCTACGTGATGTCAAAGGAGGTGGTCGTTGAGGCACTCAAAGGCATCACGTTCTCGGTGGGGTATGGCGAGATGGTATCCATAATGGGTCCCTCCGGATCAGGTAAATCAACTCTTCTCCACATCTTGGGCACGCTGGACAAGCCCACGGAGGGCTCGGTTTTAATAGACGGCCAGGACACAACCAAGTTGACCGAAAGGGAGCTGGGAGTTATCCGCAGGGACAAGATAGGCTTCGTCTTTCAGTTCTTCAACCTGCTAACAAATCTAAGCGCTTTGGACAACGTTGTATTGCCTATGGTCCTCTCCAATAGGTACAGCGTAAGCGAGGCCAAGAAAAGAGCGAGGTTGCTTCTGAAGCTGATGGGCTTGCCAGAGGAGCGCCTTAGGAACAAACCGAGACAACTGAGCGGAGGCCAACAGCAAATGGTCGCTATAGCAAGGGCTATTTCCAACAACCCAACATACGTTCTGGCAGACGAACCAACTGGAAACCTCGATGTGGATTCCTCTGTGCGCGTAGTATCGACCGTGCGGATGATAAACCGCCTCTACGGCCAGACAATCATCATAGTAACACATAACCCGGAGGTGGCAAAGGTCGCAGGCAAGTTGTACTTTATGCGGGATGGCCTGCTCTCGGAAGAGCCGTCCCTCTCCTTCGCGCCCGTGAGCGATGCCGGCAAAACAACCTTTTGGGACGAAGAAAAGCTCAAAATACACGCTGAGCTCTTAGAGCTAGAAGAGGCCTCTTTAAAGAGGCGTTTCTTGGAAGGGCGGATCGACGAGGAGGAGTTCGAAAAAAATATTAGGCGACTATTAAACCTGTCACAGGACAAAGGGGAAGTTGAAAGAGTTTAAACTGTTCATGACGCTTGCCTTTTTCTCGTTCGTGTTTACGTCACTCACCATTTCATCCCTGGGAGACGCGGGGGATTTCGTTCTCTCAGGCAAGATCGCATACATCGCTAGGGTTTCAAAAAGCGTTGTGACGCAAGCGAAGTACTCGCTTACGATAACCAACAACTTACGTGAGGATGTTTACAAAGACGTATACCTCTTCCTTCGCTGCACCGACCCCGGTAGCGTAGTGGTCTCTTCACCCGATGCCTCAATATCCGGTCTCGAGTACATCGGCAAATACTGTTTGCTGAGGCTGAGAGTTCTATCGAAGGCTGGGAGCCGCTCGTTCGAGCTTTCCTTCAACTCCTCTGGGTTACCGATAAATGTGCGCCAAGAGATTTACGTGAACGACGTGCAGAGAGAACCTTCCTCCGAGGGCGAGTCTTACTTTCTCGTGGTCGAGAAAGGTGATGTCATAGTATGGAAGATCAGGATAGTGAACGGGCTTGAGGCGGTGCTCGTGAACGGGAGCTACGTGCGCCCCGCCATGCCCATAGTGGTAAAATTTTACTTAGATGAAAAATATCTGAAGAAGCTCGAGGTAAACCCCGAAACGAACTCGACGATCCTTTCGGAACCCAACTCCCTTAGCTGGCATCTCGTGCTGAGGGACTCGGTTGATATATGCGTCAAAGCCCAAGTTTCCGAGTTAACCGAATGGGGCATCATTCCGACGAGGTCGTTGAGCGTTGAGTTCGACTCCGACCAGTACGATTACTACGTGGACGCTTTGTCATCTCGAAGAGATGCATTGGACGCAATGCTAGGAGCCTTGAAAACGATCCTGAATGGCTCCGACCTTATATCCTCTGGTTTGTACAACATCTCAGATGTGCTCGATGTTATAGGAGCAGGGGTGTCAAGGGGTGGATCAGCTACTGCCTACGTCGGCTCGGCTCTGACGTCTGCCTCGGGCCAAATTCAGCCCATTATATCGGCCTTGCGCGAGTATTCATCCCTGTTGAAGCTCGTCAAGGATTTCAGCTCAAGAGTGGACCTCGCGGAGGCGTATGCGCAAATCAACAGGTCTCTGCCAGCTATACACAGCTCATTGAGCTCAAGCTACAACGTTGTGAACGAGGACCTATCTCGGCTCTTGCAAATAAACAACACTCTAAATCAGCTGTTACAAACTTCTGAAGACGAGGCGCAGAGGAGCGCCTTGGTCTCAGCGGCTCAGGCCATAACCGCGGTCTACAATAACAACCTGAAACTCAGGGACACCATCGGCGCGTTGATGCGCTCGGTGGAATCGCTAGAGACTGCTTTGGCTGGCGTCAGTGTCGATCAAATTAGGCAGTTACAAGCGCTGTTGGCCGAGCTGCCCGACGTGAGCGAGAGCTACTCTGCCCTGGCTGATCAAATCAAAGCGGCGGGCGATGCTCTAACAGAGATCGGTAAGGGTGAAAAGGAAGCCGGCAAAGCGCTGTCCGACCTTGCTACCCACATCAGAGAGCTTACAAATGCGACCCTGGGTGCATCCTCCCCGCTGACAGGCTACTACAATGACCTATCTCGCTCGCTAAGCCAACTGGACGAGGACCTAAGTTTGCTTCGCCTAGGTAAAAGCATATTTCTCTTCAGCGCGCCTCGTGAAAGGCTCTCCTTAGCCAGTTCCTATATGCTAACACCCGGGGCCCACAATTTCATCTCCTTCGACGCTGAGAACGTAACGTTCGTAAACTACCTGGCTATACCTAAGTCGAGCCTGCAGAATATCAGGGTTCTGGACGGGTTCGGGCGTGAGGTGAATAATCTGACCGAAATCGGCTCTTGGGAGCATGCCGGTTTGGTGTACATTCCATTAGCACAAAGAGTGGAAAACAATAACCTTGATCTTGTATCCTGGGATGTCATACCTTTCACATTGAACGTCTCCTCGCCCTCAGAGGTTCTCCTAGCGACCTCCGGGCCAATAGACACTGAGCATTTCGAAGTCTACTGTTCGGTAAATGTGGAACAGCCCATGCTGGTGAGCAAAGTTGGTCTGGCATTTCTTCCACCGGAGTCGCACGCGACCACCACGCCGCAAACCTGGGATCTGAGGGTGCTCTACGCGTTGGCGCTGGTCCCGATAGCGCTAGCTTTGATCTACCTTTTCATTCACGAAAGGAAGAAGAGTATCTACAGGCATAGAAAGTCCATCTTGGAGAAGTACGAGTCTGTGCTCAAGGGTGGCGAGCAAACCCAAAGAGGCGCTTAATTTAGGGCATCTACGGATTGTTCTTCCACGCGGAGCGTCCATAGTCTTTGCCAGTAAGCTATTTATCGATGCGCCCCCTCCTGAATAGGGGAATTGGAACTTCGTTGGGATCGCGTCTTGGGACGTTGGGTCATAGTGGCCGACCACAGGGGTGTTCGGCCGCTCGCGGAGAAGAAGGGTTGCCCCTTCTGCCCTGGCTCCGAAGAGGTCCCGGATTCCAACTGGGATGTTTTGGTGCTCAAGAACAAGTTCGCAGCGCTGAAGCCGGATCCGCCACCGCCTCCAGATTTTTGCAAAACGCCCTTCAAATGCAAGCCCGCCGTCGGAGTTTGCGAGGTCGTACTCTTTCATCCACGTCACGACCTTACGCTCGCCGACATGTCGGTATCCCACATCCAGAAGATAATCAAGGTATGGGTCCAGCGGACGCTTGAACTAGGCTCTCTGGATTTCGTGAAGTACGTATACATCTTTGAGAACAAGGGTAAGGAGGTTGGCACCTCGCTTGAGCACCCGCATTGTCAAATCTACGCCCTCCCGTTTGTCCCACCCGTAGTTTCCAGGGAGATCCACACATCCAGAAGCTATTATCTGAAGAGGGGCAAGTGCCTATTTTGCGATTTGCTCGCATCCGAAGAGGGTTTCGAGAGGCGGGTGATCAACAGGAATGAGTTTTTCACGACCTTCCTGCCCTTCGCCCCCTCTTGGCCCTACGGGATCGTGATATATCCTCGGAGGCACCTGCGAGCTTTGCCAAATCTTGGCGAGGAGGAAATCAAATACCTGGCCTTGTCTTTGAAGGATATCCTGGTGAGGTTCGACAACCTCTTTGGCTTCAAATTCCCCTACGTCATGGTGGTGCATCAATCTCCGTCTAAGGGCAACCATCCGTACTTCCATCTGCACTTTGAGTTTTACCCGCCATACAGGGAGAAGAACAAGCTCAAGTTCTTCGCCGGGATCGAGCTTGGTGGCGGCACCCCGACATACGATTATAAACCCGAAGACAAGGCGATGGAGCTGAGGTCTGTAAGCGGCTATGAGAAGGAGGTAGATGCATGATCTTGATTTTCCAAGAATTGGTTAAGGATGCCAAGGCTCATCTGGGTGCAACACCCCAGTTCTACGCCTCAGCCCCTGGCAGGATAGACCTGCTCAACACGCACCAAGACTACAAGGGGCTCCCGGTTGTCCCCGTTGCGATAAACCTGAAAGCGCATATGTTCGCGGTGGTGAACAACAAACAAGAGTTCGAGATAACTTCTAGAGAAATGGAGAAGCTGGGTCAGGAGTCCAAGGACGTTTTCCCTACAGAGGGTGGTGAGGTCAAGGGGAAATTCTTCGGGAACTACTTCAGAGGCGTTGTCAGAACGCTTGTCAAAAGGGGATTCAGGAGATGGGAGAGGGGTCTGAGGGTTTACGTGTGCAGCGATGTGCCTGTGAGCGAAGGAATGGCGAGCAGCGCAGCTATAGAAGTCTGTTTCATGACGTTGCTCAACGGCGCCTTTAACCTAGGACTGACGAGTTATGATCTCGCCGAGCTCTCGTACCTCACGGAGACCCGAGAGCTCAATATACCTTGCGGAAGGCTTGACCAATACAGTTCTGCATTTGGAGGTGGTATAGTCCTTAGGACCAGACCGAAGGTCTCCGTGGAGCCTATCAGTTCTCTGGACTTCAAGTTCGTGGTAATAAATTCTGGTATAAGGCACGAAACTGGCGCCATACATCCGGTCAGGCAGGACGAAATAAACCGCGGCTTGGCTGCTCTGTTATCTAATCCCGCGTTGCCTAAGCGAGTAAGAGCAAAATTGGGCGCAAGGTACGACGAAGTCGACTGGGAGGGCTTAGACCTGAAGTCTTTAGAGCCATTCTTCTTCCTAATGCCGCCTAGCTCTGCAAAGAGGATAATATACACCTTGGAGGCCCAGAGGTCCACAGGGGCCGGAATAAAGTTGCTGAAGGGCGAGAGGTTATCAGAGAGAGAGTTAGAGCGCTTGCTCGGATCGTCCAGCGCGCAGAGCAGATATTCCAGAGAAGAATTGTTGGGCAGAGTTCTGAACGAGCAGCACGAAATGCTCAGGGACCTCTACGAGGTGAGTATCCCTGAAATAGAAAGGATAAGGGATGCCGCACTCACCGCTGGCGCCCTCGGCGTTAAGATATCGGGCGCTGGGATGGGTGGTTCGGTCGTTGCTCTTGTCAAGAGCGAAGAGGATGCAAGGTCCGTTGTAGATTCTGCTATCTCGGCGGGTGCTGCAGCCGCCAGGTTGGTGTTGCCGGATAGGGGTTCAGAGTTCACTAGGTTATAAAATATTCTAAGGTCTCTCTTATTTTCACCGCAAGAATGTTTAATAGTGGTCGAGTTAAGTGCTGGAGGGAACGCCTTGAGGATTGCCGTGGTCGGCGGGCTCACGGTCGACAGGATAGTGCTACCCGACGGTTTCGCTAAGAGGAGGATGGGCGGCGGTGGATATTACTGTTCTGTAGTGGCGAGAGAGCTAGGTAACGAGGTGACGCTTCAAACGATTATCGGGAAAGACTTTCCAAGGGAGTGGCTTGACCAGCTCGAGGGCATCGGCGTAAAGGTCATCCCGGAGTTTTCAGACCACTCCATAGAGTTCGTTAACGAATATGTTGCTCAAGGCTCTAGGAGGCAGATGGTTCTGAGCAGACCCAGCAGAGGTTTATCGAAGTTGGACAAGGAGGTGATCGAAGCTGATCTTGTGCAAATAACTCCTGTCTTCGGAGAGCTCGAGGAATCCGCAGCTTCACAGCTCATAAAAGCTTCCACCTCCTTAGAGGTTCAAGGCTTCATAAGGTTCTCTGATGACACTAGGGTTAAGAAGAAGTTCTGGGGAAACCGAGAAGCGTGGCTTCCTAGGATTAGGTTCTTATCACTTTCAATGGATGAGCTTCACTGTGTCATAAGAGAAACCGTACTTGAGCTCCTCGAAGGCTTCGGCGTTGAAACGGTCAGCCTTACGAACGGGTCCGCAGGAGCATTTGTGTTCTCGAGAGAGGAGATATATTTTGTACCCGCTTACCCCGTCAGAGAGGCCGACCCTACCGGATGCGGCGATGTGTTTTCAGTTACTTTGTCGCTACTTAATGCCCGTGGAAGGACCCTACTCGACTCCGCGCTCATCGCGGCCTCGGCCTCGAGTTTCATCGCAGAGCGCGGTGGGCTTGACAATTTCCCATCGATCGAAGAAGTGGAATCCAGAGCTGAAGAGCTGAAAAAGCTCGTCAGGCGCGCACAGCTAGGCCGATGATCTCAGAGGTCTTTCTATAGCCCTTGTTCCTCAAGTAATTTCTTACTCCCTCGCATATCTCGCGAAATATCTCCAAACCCTTCTCCTCGATCGCTGAGCCTATCTGAACAGCTGAAGCACCAACCAACATGAACTCTATAGCTCCCGTCCAATCCCGCACTCCGCCTGACCCTACTATGCCCGTCCTCCCTCTGAGCTTCGAGTATAATTCGTAGACGATCCTTAAGGCAACAGGATGTAGCGCCTGTCCTGAAAGCCCCCCGATCACATTTCCAAGGACTGGAGCAGCAGCCTCCACATCAACTGCCATGGCTCTTAGGGTGTTAGTCGCAACTAGGCAATCCGTTCCAGCCTCCACCGCAGACGTTCCTATTGACACGATGTCGGTGACGTTGGGGCTTATTTTGGTGAATATTGGGACATCTGTCGAGTGTTTAGCAGCCTTCACTATCGACCTCACAAAATCGGGATCGGATCCTATATCGAGCCCTATGGACTTCACGTGTGGGCATGAGAGGTTCAACTCCACAGCGTCGAAAACCTCGCCCATTACGCTGCACATATCGGCTGCCTCCTCCTCGTTGGAAGGCGCTACGCTTGCTATAATGGGCGCATCGAGCGAAATGCCCCTAAACTCCTTGGCGACGGCCATGAAACCCGGGTTCGGCAGGCCCATCGCGTTGAGGTAGCTGTGTTCCCCCAACTTCACTAAGGTCGGATTCTCGAAGCCTTTCCTAGGCCTGTACGTGACGGTCTTTGTGACTACAGCACCAGCACCGGCCTCCACGGCCTTCCGCATGAGCGATATGGAGAGCCCGGCTACTCCCGAGGCGAGCAGGAGCGGGGTCCTGAGCTCAAGACCTGCCAGCTCGATGGAAATGTCAACCTCGTCCTCTTTCGATAACCTTTCCATAACCGGAGTTCGCCTCCACCGAACCTTCGCGAAACACCTCCACACCCCTCACATAGGTTGCCTTAACTCTGCCCTCCAATCTCCACCCCTCGAAGGGCGAGAACCTTGCCCTCGACTTAAAAAGCTCCGGTCTAACCTCCCACTGCTCCTTCGGATCGAACACGAAGAAGTCGGCATCATAACCCATTTCCAACCTACCCTTCCTCGGCACGTTAAATATCTTCGCCGGCCTCTCTGTCATAGCAACTATAACCGCGTTCAGGCTGAGCGCTCCCCTCGAAGCCAGCGTAAACAATAACGAAAAAGCGGTTTCAAGGGATGGAAACCCCGAGGGCACCTCGTCGTACTCGCTCCTCTCCTTCTCCGAGGTTTCGTGGGGTGCGTGGTCCGATGCTACTACATCAACATCTCCTCTGTTCAGTGCCTCTCTCAATGACCTAACGTCTAGCAGGGTCCTTAAGGGAGGGTTCACCTTAGCAACAGCCGGTGATTTCATGGTCGCCTGCTCTGTAAGTTCTAGGTGGTGCGGCGTGACCTCGAAGGTCACATTGCTCCTGTCCCTGTTCGCTAATATTTTCAAACTATCAGCCAAAGTTATATGGGCAAAGTGAACCCTCATATCCCGGAATAGTCTCAATGCCCGCTCTAGGGCCACCAGTTCTGCCTCGGGTGGTCTGATCAACGCGTGTTGGAGCAGGCTGACTTTATCTCCAAGCTCCTTGCGCCTTTTGTCTATGATGTCTTGGTCCTCCGCGTGAACGTAAACGGGCACATTACTCTCGTTAAGTTGTAGGAGGCAGCCGGTCCCGATCTCGTGAAGCAACCTCAAATCGCTCGGGTAGACCTTGACCGAAAAGATCCCCATCTCCAAACACCTAGATATCTCCTCAGGGTCCGGGATGAACCCCAGGTGGAAACCAACATCGCACACCACCTTTCGTTGAGCCTCTTGTCTCTTTTCCTTAAGAGCTTGCAAGTTGTCCGTCTGCGGTACTGTGTTGGGCATATCTATAACTGCGGTGTAGCCGCCGGCAACCGCTGAGGAGGTCCCGCTGAAAAAATCTTCCTTATAATCAAGTTCCATATCCCTGAGGTGCACATGGGGGTCGACAAGCCCGGGAATCACGAGAAGTCGTGAGAAGTCGTGAATCTTGGCATCTCTCGGTATGCGCCCCTCCTTACAGATATCCACAATACTCCCATCGCGTATCCCAAGGCCTCCGTCGATAAAGGACCCGCGGATCCACAACCTGCCCTTGATATACAAATCAGCTTTCAAGATATCGCCACTCTGTTGCCGTACTCGTCCCTGTAAAACTTTCCGAACTCTGAGTTAAGTAGGGTCCTCCCTTCGAAGACGGGCCCGTCTTTGCAAACCAACAGACCGGGCTCTATGACGCAGGAACCACAGATGCCATGGGCACACCTTATGATGCGCACAACCGACGCCTCGCAGTATATTGCGTTATCAACGCAAGCCTTGAGGACATCGCGCATCATTGGTTCGGGGCCACAGGTCAAAACCGCATCGTACTTGTTGTGAACAACCAGCTCCTTTGCCAGCTCGGATGCGCTGCATTTCCTGCCCTCAGATCCGTCGTCGGTTGTTATGAACAGCCTCCTAACAGTGTTCTTGAGCTCTTCCTTAAAGAGCACGAACCTAGCGCTGCGACCTCCACCCACATAGTCAACCGCGACCCCGTTACTGAAGAGCCTGTGAGCTGCGAAAAGAAGCGGCGCTGCCCCAACACCTCCAGCGACCAACAAGTATCTTCCACCGCGGTCCAAGCTGAACGGCCTTCCGTATGGTCCGCGCAAGAAAATCCTGTCTCCGACTCCCAACTTGTTCATTCCCCTGCTCGTGTTCCCAACATCTTCTATAACAATGGTTATATCGTTGTCGTCCAAGAGAGCGATGCTGAGCGGTATCTCGCCGACATCAGGCGTCCATGCCATTACATACTGCCCCGGAGAGGCCTCCCGGAAGCCACCTGCCTCTAAAACAAACCTGTTCACTAGCTCATTTTCCTTCACAACCCTTTTGACGACCGCGGAGAAGTAGTAGCTCAAGACAGAGGTTCCTCCAACGACCTCAAGATCTGTTTGTAGTCCTGTTTCGTTCCGCAGTATGTGCACCTGAGAACTATGGGTTCGCTTGAAACTAATTCCAGGCTGGAAACTATGGGCTCCTCCGATTTGTTAGTTATGCAGTATGGGTTCGTGCACCTCAGAACACCCGTAACCTTATTGGGCAGATAAAGCTTGATCTTTCTCTCTACCTTAAAGTCCTTTATTATGTTGAGCGTTGCATTTGGAGCTATTATTGCTATCTTCTGCACCTCCTGAGGGCTAAGCTCTCTGTTCTCCACCTTGACTATGTCCTTCTTCCCTATCTTCCTGCTCTCCGCGTTCATAAGCACCGCTACCTTACCCCTTTCATCCCTCGTGATTCCCAATACCTTAAGAACCAGAAACGATAGGCCAGCCGGTATGTGATCGATCACGGTGCCATTTCTTATCTTCTTGACAAGTAGGCTTTCCTCGTCTTCCATTTTCAAACACCGAATATAAGCCTGAGGAGTGCCATCCTCACATACACTCCCATCCTAGCTTGCTCGAAGTATTTGGCCATTTTAGTCTTGTCAACGTCTAGCGACAGCTCGTTGACTCGTGGTAGGGGGTGTAAGATCGCAAGGTTCGACTTGGCATTTTCGAGCATCTTTGCGTCGACCACATAGCTGTTCTTTAACGCCTCATACTCCCTGAGGTCGGGGAACCTCTCCCTCTGTATCCTCGTCACGTACAGCACATCGATTTCGTGTAGTACTTCTCTAAGCTCCGCCTTCTCATCGAATTTGATGTTCAACATTTTCAGGTGATCTTTTATTTCTTCCCTCACGCTGAGCTGTGGAGGCGAGACTAGGTAAATCCTATCCGGGTTAAAACGCGTTAAGCCGAGGACGAAAGAAGCGGCGGCTCTGCTGTACTTTAGGTCCCCAAGGACGCAGTACGTCAGGCCGTCGATTTTCCCAAAGTTTCTCTTTATTGCGTACAGGTCTAACATAGCTTGCGTCGGATGTTCCCTTTTGCCGTCGCCCGCGTTCACCACCGGGCTGTTCGATATCTCTGCTGCAAAACGGGCCGCGCCCTCAAGGGGGTGCCTTAAGACTATTATGTCAGAGTAGTTATCAAGCATTCTGATGGTGTCGGCGAAATTTTCACCCTTGACCTGAGAGCTAGTACCCGCTTCTGCAAATCCGATGTTCGATCCTCCGAGTCTTAGCATAGCGCTCTCGAAGCTCAAGCGTGTTCTGGTGCTGGGTTCGAAGAAGGCGGTTGCCATTATCTTACCGTCGAGCGGCTTCTCTCTGAGATCGCTCTTGAGGACGTAGTCCGCCCTATCGAACAGCTCCTCCAAATCGGTCCTAGAAAAGTCGAGAATCGATATCACGTCTCTCCCTTTCCACATCTCGAACATCACTGCTCAAACTAAGGTTATTATAATTTCGCACTCCTTGTGTAAGCCCTAACCTCTTCCAAAGATTCGAGGTCTATAAGTCCGATTTCAAAAAGCTCTGAGAACAAAGACAGAACATCGTACACCTTTATCACCTTCACCCCAAGTCGCCCAAGCTCGTCAACCCCCCCTTGCATGCGATCGACAAAGACCACGGTCTCTTCAACAGAGGCGCCCTCGTCTCTGAGTGCCAGCACAGCTGAGGCCAAAGTCCCGCCAGTGGTCAGCACATCGTCCACGAGGATGATCTTGTCACCTCTTTTTAGTACGCCCTCAACCCTGCCACCGGTACCGTGCTCCTTTCTCGACTTCCTTACATAGACCAGGGGTCTTCTTAGTTTGTACGCCACCAGCGTGGAAAGCGGAATACCTGCCAGTTCAACACCTGCAACCTTGTCGAACTCGCCAGCATTTTCGGCTATCGCGTTAACCAGCTCGTCCGCGATCTCTTCGAACAACTTTGGATACGACGGGGCAAGTCTCAAATCGATGTAGTACGGGCTCTCAAGGCCCGAGGTTAGCTTGAACTTTCCAAACTTGAGCAATCCCGCCCTCCAAATTTCAGCGGCAAGACCTTCAGTCACGTTCTCTCACGTCAAGATAGCACAACAGGGAATTTATAGGTTGAAAAGCCGCCGACTTGCCTTCCGGCCATCTCGGTGGTAACATTTTTAGAACGCGCGCCTAGTATGCTTCAGCAAACGTTTAAATAGCCTCTTCAAAATGTCCGTCATCTGGGCAATATTTGGAGGTAGTCCGTAGCTGGGGTTCGGATGGACCGAGGAAAGCGGTTTTGGCTCTTGAGGATGGCTCTTTCTTCTTTGGTTGGGGCTTTGGTTCCATAGGTGAGGCACAGGGGGAGGTAGTGTTCAACACCGGCATGGTTGGTTACGTAGAATCACTGACCGACCCATCCTACAGAGGGCAGATACTGGTTCAAACCTATCCGTTGATAGGCAACTACGGTGTCCAAGAATCCGAACTCGAGTCAAGAGGGATACAAGTAGAGGGTTACGTGGTGAGAAATCTCTGCAGATACCCTAGCCACTGGTCTTCCTCCTCATCTCTTGAAAGCTGGCTGGAATCAGAGGGCGTGCCTGGGATCTTCGGGGTGGATACCCGCGCCCTGACGACGAAACTGAGGTCTAGGGGTACGATGCTCGGAGTTCTCGTGTCGTACGACTACGGCCAAGAGCCAAACCTCTACGAGCTCAGGGCAAAGGTCAACGCGTTATCAAGCCCATACACCGAGGACATGGTGTATGAGGTGAGCACGAACGAGGTTGTATATCACAAGTCACAAGGAAAGTACAAGATCGTTCTATTAGACCTCGGTGTGAAGATGGGCATTGTAAGGTCGCTCCTCGCAAGGGGCGCCGATGTCATCCAAGTTCCGGCTTCGACGAGCCCAAATGAGATAATCGACATGGAACCTGAGGGTCTGGTCATATCAAACGGTCCCGGCGATCCAAAGCTTTTCAGGAGGCAAATAGAGTCCGTGAGGCAATTGATTTCAGAAGGGCTACCGACGTTGGGCATATGCCTGGGAAATCAACTCGTAGCCCTCGCGCTCGGGGCGCTTACCTTTAAACTAAAATTCGGCCACAGAGGTCAGAACCATCCCGTGATCAGGTCCTCGGACGGACGGCTTTTGATCACGAGCCAAAATCACGGTTTCGCGGTCGAACCAAACTCTCTGGACGGAACAGGTCTAAAGGTGGAATTTACACACGCGAACGACAAGACAATAGAGGGCCTCAGTCACGAGAGACTCCCAATACTCACCACGCAATTTCATCCCGAGGCATCGCCCGGCCCGCTGGATTCTCAATACGTCTTCGACGAATTCCTAAAGATGATCGAGTTGAGCAGGAAATGAGGCAGGATGTCAAGAATGTACTTATGATAGGCAGCGGCGGGATAGTGATAGGGCAGGCCGCAGAGTTCGATTACTCAGGATCTCAAGCGTTAAAGGCCTTGCGCGAAGAAGGTGTAAAGTCGGTCCTAGTGAACCCCAACGTTGCCACGATACAGACCAGCATGAGGATGGCGGACAGGGTTTACCTTGAACCGATAACGCACGAAGTTCTCGAAAGCATAATAGAGAGGGAGAACATCGACGGCATTCTCCTTGGCTTCGGGGGCCAGACCGCGTTAAATGCTGGAGTCGAGTTGAAGAGGAGGGGTACCCTTGACAAATACGGGGTCAGGGTGTTGGGTTCCAGCATAAAGGCCATAGAGATCAGCGAGGACAGGCAGCTTTTCAAGGACTTCATAACTTCCCTAGGCCTCAGGATGCCCGAAAGCGGCACCGCTAGAGATGTCGAAGAAGCATCCGCGGTGGCCAGAGAGGTCGGGTTTCCGGTGCTGATCAGGACTTCGTACACTCTAGGAGGGACAGGGGCGGGCGTGGCAAGGAACGACCAAGAGCTCAGGGAAATAGTGCAACGAGCTCTCAAGTGGTCTTGGAATGCGGAGATCATGGTCGAAAGGTACTACGAAGGTTGGAAAGAAGTCGAGTATGAGGTCATGAGAGACCGCAAGGATAACGCCGTTGTGATAGCTACCATGGAAGGCCTGGACCCCCTTGGTGTGCACACGGGGGACAAGATAGTGGTCTCTCCGATACAGACCCTAACCAACAGGGAGTATCAGATGCTGAGGTCAGACTCTCTGAAGATCGTCAGAGGTCTGGAAATTGTCGGCGAGTGCAACATCCAATACGGATTGGACTTCAACAGCGAAAGGACTGTTGTCATAGAGCTCAATCCTAGGATGTCGAGGTCAAGTGCTTTGGCATCTAAGGCCACCGGTTACCCCTTGGCATATCTGGCGACGAAGTTGGCACTTGGTTACGGCCTTGACGAGCTACTAAACAAGGTAACAGGGGTGACCATTGCCGGCTTCGAGCCATCGATGGACTACGTCGTGGTAAAGCACCCGAGATGGGACTTTGACAAGTTCGCCGGAAACATCGATAGGTCCGTGGGTCCCATGATGAAGTCCGTGGGGGAGGTGATGGCGATAGCAAGGAATTTCGAAGAGGCCCTACAGAAGTCCATACGTATGCTCGAGATAGGTAAGGAGGGCCTTTCGGTAGATGACGGAAGACTAGACATCGATGGAATTGTGAGGGACCTTGCGTCCTTGAACGACCTCAGGCTGTTTACGATAGCTAAGGCCTTCAAGGTCGGTTTACCGGTGGACGAAGTACACAAAATCACAAAGATCGACAAATGGTTTCTGTACAAGATAAAGAACATAGTAGATATGGACAACGTCTTGGCCAACGCGGCATCCTACGAAGAGGAAAGGTTGGCAGAGGTGGTCAGGGAGGCAAAGCGGCTGGGTTTCTCTGACGCCCAGATAGGTTCGAGGATAGGGTTATCGGCTGATGAGGTAAGGGCCCTCAGAAAGAAGCACAATATAACCCCCTCTGTGAAACTGGTAGACACGACCTCGGCGGAGTGGCCAGCGAGAACCAACTACTGTTACATGACCTACGGCGACTCAGAGAGCGACATCGAGAGGACCGACAAGAGAAAGGTCATAGTTTTAGGCGCCGGCCCCAATCGCATCGGAAGCAGCGTGGAGTTCGATTACTGTACGATGAATACGGTGTGGTCGATCAAGGAGGAGGGGATCGAAGAGGTGATTGTGCTGAACAACAACCCCGAGACCGTATCGACAGACTATGACATGTCGGACAAGCTGTATTTCGAAGAGATAACACTCGAGAGGGTGCTAGACATAGTCGAGTACGAGAACCCTCTCGGCGTAGTGCTCTCGGTTGGAGGGCAGACGCCCAACAAGCTAGCGATCCCGCTCTCGAAACGCGGGGTTAGATTGCTGGGCACTCAGGCCGAGAGCATCGACAGGGCCGAAGACAGAAGCAAGTTCAGCGCGCTTCTCGACGAACTTGGCATACCGCAACCCCCCTGGGGAAGGGTTTCCTCGGAGGAAGAGGCGTTGAAGCTGGCCGAGAGGCTTGGATACCCCGTGATGGTCAGGCCCTCCTATGTACTTTCTGGAGCTGCGATGAGCACCGCAAAGGACGAAGGGGAACTCGTCTCCTACATCAGGAGGGCTTCAAGCCTGTCTAAAGAATATCCGATAACCCTAAGCAAGTTCATCGAGAACGCCATAGAGGCTGAAGTGGACGCCGTCTCAGATGGAGAAGATGTCGTAATCGGCGCGGTGATGGAACACATAGAGCCGGCAGGCACGCACAGCGGAGATGCGATAGTCGTCATCCCGACCGTAAGGCTCTCGGAGCGATCGGTTTCTAGGATATGCCAGGTTACCGAGCTCTTGGCTAAGAGGTTGAAAATAAGGGGGCCTTTCAATGTCCAATTTTTGATAAAGGATGGCACGGTGTACGTGATCGAAGTAAACCTCAGGGCTAGCAGGAGCATGCCTTTCGTCAGCAAGTCCACTGGGGTCCCTCTCCTGTGGATCTCCGGCAAGGTAATAATGGGTAGGAATATCAGAGATTTAGGTAAGTTCGATAGGAAGGAGAGCGGCTACTACGCTGTGAAGTCGCCCACATTTTCGTTTGCTAGGATCAGGGGCTCTGATCCGGTACTTGGTGTTGAGATGAACTCGACAGGGGAGGTTGCCTGTATAGGCCGTTCGTTGCCCGAGGCACTATTAAAGTCCTTGATCGCTTCAGGCATGAAGCTCCCCAAGAAGGGGTCGGGCATCTTGATTACGGTGAGGGATGAGGACAAGTCAAGAGCTTCCGAGCTTGCCAAAAGGCTTAGCAAGTTGGGTTACAAGATATACGCCACAAAGGGTACCGCCGCCTCCATGATGCAGGATGGATTAGAAGGCGTCAGGGTTGTGTTAAAGGACAATGAGGAGCTTGTCGAAAAGATAGTGAGAATGATAATGACGGGCGAGATAAGCATGGTGATCAACGTACCGTCTTCATACTCTAGGGTAAGCATCGACGACATGTACCTAATAAGGAGGGCCTCCGTCGAATTCTCGTTCCCAGTCGTGTCGAACATAGAGACCGCCACCGCGGCCATCGCCGCGCTCGAGATCGAGCAACAAGACAACAACATGCAACCAATATGCCTTAACGAACATCTGGCCTTCTCACCCTACGCCCAGAAGATATGATTGAAAAGTGTGTATTTTTTCTACCCGAATGCAGATAAACGCGAAATTTAGAAAGTTGAATCAAAGGGTATGAACCTCATAACTCTTTATATAACGGTTATTCTTCACCCTCCTCATGTCTGTGGGGCATGTACACACGGTGGAGGAAAAAGCCTTAGAAATCCTCAGAAGGGCGCTTGACCTTCTTGTGGAGGGCGATGTAAAAGGAGCCGAGACTTTGATAACCGACGTGCCCAGCTGTGAAGATGAGTATGTATCCGGCTTTTCCGCCTCCGTAAGGGGGATTCTAAACGCCTTAAGGAGCGGTGACAAGGAGTTCTTGGCAAACAGGATAAGAAAGAGCCCTGTGCACCTTCAAAATGAGATAAGGAGGTTAAAAGAGACGATGGACAGCCATCTCCTGACCGAGTGGGATCGCGGTTATTTCGATGCTTGGCTGGACTACTTGTCGGGCCTAAGACGAGCCCTGAGGCAGCCAGACGTGGAAGAATACAGTGTAAACCAAAATCCAGAGGAATAGCCAAGATACAAAATACGCCCCGATCCCTATCGTGTATAGCTTAGAGGTCCCACCGATCTCCTCGACCCTCTCTCCCAAGACAACCTTCAGCGTATAGTAACTAACCATGTAGATCAGAAGCGCGAACGAAAAGGCTCCTACGAGGCTTCCCGTCCGAGGCCTCCAAAATACCGAGTAGACAATGCCTAATAATGAACCCAGTAGAAGCCTTATAAGATATATCTTTCCCTCAAGGCTTAGACGTGGATGTCCGCTTCTCCGGCTCCGCGTGTCTTGAGCTGATGATATGAACGGCAGACGACGGCTTTCAAGAATCGAGGTTATGTTCCTTTCGAGGGAGCTCGATGAGTTTCTCAGAGGGGGCACGGTATCCAACGTCTATCACCTACAACCGGCCGAGATCCTACTTTTAAAAATAAACACCAAGCTCGGAAACCAGCTGTTGCTCATAGAACCCGGGTTCAGGGTCCACATTACCAATCTGGAGTATCCAATACCCGCAACGCCTTCTGCCCTAGCAAAATCTTGGAGGAAGATATTGCGCGGATCTAAGATATTGGCCGTTAGGCAACATGGTTTCGACAGAGTCATTGTTTTTGAGCTACTCTCAAGAGGAGAGAGATTGTCGCTGATAGTGGAACTGATCGACGGCGGGGTCGCTGCGATAGTTGACGAGGACTGTAAGGTGGTTTCTTCCACTGAGTACAGGGTGATGAAAGACAGGTCCATAAGTAGGGGCCAGCCGTATGTCTTCCCTCCATCGCGGTTTATCGATCCGATGAGTTCCCCGGACGAACTGCTCGCAGAAGAGATGAAGAGTGCAGGCGACATCGAGAAGACAATATCATCGAAACTCGGTCTGGGCAATATAGCCAGACGAATACTCTTGGATTCGGGTGTAACACCATCAGGTCAGCTCTCGGGTGAAGACATCAAGCGTATAATAAGTTCAATACGCGCTGTTTTCTCCTCCGAGTTCAAGCCCGAACCAATCGTAGTCCGGCACGGCGGAAAAGTGGATTTCTGCATAAAGCCCCCTGGGGAGCTCGAAGGCTTTTCCGCATCCTCCTTCAAGTACATTTCAGAAGCTATCGACGTACTTCACAGCGAACTTGTGTTCCCAAGGAAAGAGACGAAGGGTAAGATCGCGAGCAAAATAGGCAAACTCGAGAGATTGAAGTCAGAGCTCGAGTCGATGGCTTTACGAAACAAGAAACACGCCGACCTAATACTTAAACGACTTTACGATGTGGACCAGGCAATTGAGGGAGCTAGACACGGGTACGGCTTCACATCCGACGATGGCCTTGTCAAGGTCAAAGACATCAAGTGGGGTTCAGGAACTGCCATAGTGAGCATAGATGGAGAGGACGTCGAACTGGACCTGAGGGAGAAAGCGACCGCGAACGCCACATCTAAGTATGAGCTCTCTAAAAAACTATCCCGCAGGCTTAAGGAAGTCGAAGGGGAGCTCGAGCGGCTGTACAAAATACCGAGTAAAGGAGAGGAGGTGATATCCTTGAAACAGAAACGAAGAAAGGAGTGGTTCGAGAAGTTCCGCTGGGGATATTTATCCTCAGGCGAGTTGATCATAGGCGGAAAGGATCGCATCACTAACGAGATCTTGCTCAAAAGACACACGCTGCCGGATTCGGTGGTCCTACACTCAGATGTCGCTGGAGCGCCCTTCTTCACGATAATCTCGGAGGGTAAACCATCCGACGAAGAGATCCAGGAAGCGGCTCAGCTTGCTGCCTCCTATACGACCAGAGCTTGGAACTCCAATTTCTCTTCGCTAGATGTCTTCTGGGTTTATAGGAACCAGCTTTCGAAGTCACCTCCTTCTGGCGAGTTTCTAGAGAGAGGTGCCTTTGTGGTAAGGGGCGCAAAGAACTACATAAGGGGGGTACCTCTAACCATTGCCGTGGGTATCACGAAGGAAGATGGGATGGCGAAAGTCATAGTCTCCACCCCTAAATCGATCTCGAAAGTATCCGACTGTCATATCTTGGTCGCACCCGGAAAAGTGAAAAACAGTAAGATCGCGGAGGAAATAGCAAAGAGGTTTTCCAAAACCTTGGGCTTAAAGGCCGAGCCTTGGCTCATCGAGGAGATAAAATCCCGCCTTCCGGGGTCTAGAAGCTCGCTTAAAGAGACACAAACTTCATAGAGATTTCAGGCAAGTGTTCTATGGTCAGCCAATATCATGTGACTCGTTGGCAATAAATTTATTTCACCCGGTTGAACTCAATGTCCGAGCTTGAGTGACCAACAAGTTAGCTGCTGTCGCTGATGTGCATTCCCCCATCTTCTTCTCCTTATTTAAGGAGGCGCTTTCGGCAGTAAAGGAGGCCTCGTTGTTTCTGCTGGCTGGTGATGTGGTGTATCGTGGAGATTTCGAGGAGTGCAAGAGGGTGGTGGCCACGATAAAGGAAACGCTACGCTGTCCTATAGTGGGAGTTTTTGGTAATGAGGAATACGAGGAAATCAAACCAAGGTTGAAGCAGATAGAGGAAATTACTTGGTTGGACGATGAGTACAAGATCTTTGAGGTGGATGACATACGCGTGAAAATAGTGGGATCGCGTGGTTCTCTGCTAAAACCCACGTCGTGGCAGCTGAGGAACTTGCCCGATATAAGAAAGCTGTATGTAATGAGGCTGAACAAGCTGAGAGAGCTCCTGGCGAAAAGCGACGATGTGGATTACACCGTACTGTTATTGCACTACTCACCCACGTTCTCAACACTAGTGGGAGAAAAACCGAGCATATACCCATTTATGGGCGATCCGCGGCTGGAGAGAATATTGAGGGAGACAAAGCCCAAAATGTGCATACACGGACACGCGCACAGGTCTAAAGTTAAGAACGCGGTCATCGGAGAAACGACGGTATATAACGTGTCATTACCAGCTGCGGGCAGGATCACAGAGATTAACGTGGAGGAAATCGCTGTTACCAAACAGCGGCGGCTATATAATTTTAAATAAGTTTTCTTTTTCTACTTCACGTTGGACAAAAAGATAACATCAGATTCGGACGTGTTGATAGTGTTAGAAGATGGAAAAAACCGAATAGTTAGATTTAGAAATCAAAATATAGAAACACATAGTGGCGTGATAAGCTCCGAGCTTCTGAGAGATCTTGAGTACGGTAGAGTGGTGTTGATGAGCACGGGCAAAAAGGCCTACGTGCTAGAGCCAGTGTTGGTCGACTACCTGCCAAAGCTGCGCAGAAGGACCCAAATAATATATCCAAAGGAGGCGGGCTATCTCATACTGAAGCTGGGTGTAAGGCCTGGGTTCAAGGTTTTGGAGGGTGGTACTGGCAGCGGCATCATGACATCGATCATCGCGAATTTTGTAGGGCCATCAGGAAAGGTGGTGTCCTATGATGTCAACTCCGACTCCCTCAAGATCTCCGAGGAAAACCTCAGGCGTCTTGATCTGGCCGACAGGGTTGAGCTAAGGTTGGGCGATCTTAAGGAAGTGCCCGAGGTTTGCGAATATGACTGTGCGATCTTAGACCTTCCCAATCCTTGGAGCCTTTTGCCCGATGTGTGGAGAGCGCTGAAGCCATCCGGAAGGGTGGCCATTGCAGTGCCTACATTCAATCAACTGGATAAGCTAGCGGCAAGCTTGGAGAAGTGCGGTTTCCTCCACCTAGAAACCGTCGACATATGGGCATCGGAGGTACAGTTCAAGCACGATGCCATAAGACCCAAGCCAATGGTAAGAGGCCACAATACCTTTCTGACATTTGCTGCCAAGATTTACGATTCTCATCACTCTACTGAAAAAGATCGTTTAGTAAATATGTACGAAGGCTCTCCCTCGAGTTGAATATTCTGTAGCGCGCGCTACAGACGATCTTGAAATTAAGGAAAATTAAAGCTTTTTGGTAGTTTGTCCCATCACGTCCTAATTTGCAAAAGTAAATGTAAATCCAAGAAGCAACAGATAAGCATATTTTAAATATCATTGGGTCAGCTAAAAATTTTTTTATAAACGTTGGTTCCCGAATCTCTCATTTATTGCCCTCTTTCCAAGCTTTTCTGAGTAGTGGTTTAAATATTGCCTTACTACTCTCATACGCTCTGAAGCCCGTCAGGGGAAGTCAGACGGAGGTTGTCCATTGGGCTATGGCTCGGTGGACGACCATTGGGCAGCGAAGCCCACTCGGCTTTAACCTTGGACCTGAGGAGTGGGCATTGGAACTCGGGTCTCCGGGTGCTGTCGCAAGTTGGTGCTTCGCTGGTAGGTAGGGGAACCGCACTAGGTGGGCCGTTTAAAGCGAAGGCCTAGGGCGGAAAAAACCCCTTCTGTCTGGACCCAAATGACGGGCGGTCTTTAGATCATCCAACATATTAGGGGGGAATTTACTCTTATCCAGTGGCTAACTAAGGCATAAATATTCGACCATGTTAAAAGGAAATGTTCCGGTTTGAGGTCCTTCGCAGATCTGCACCTCCATTCAAAGTATAGCGCTGGTTCCAGTGAACATATGGACTTGGAAACAATTGCTTACTATGCACAACTTAAAGGGCTCGATATTCTCGGAACTGGAGATTTCACTCACCCGAAGTGGTTGAGCAGCATAGAGGACAAGCTTGAGAGCAAATTGGACGATGGTATGTTCAAATTGAGAAGGAAGGGATCTAAGGTTTCATTCGTGCTCTCCTCAGAAGTGAACACATTGTATAAATTTGACGGAAAGACCAGGCGGGTCCATCACGTGATCCTCGCGCCCTCTTTGGAAGTCGTGAAACAGGCCAACGAAGAACTTAGCAGGTACGGCGATCTATCTCTCGATGGTCGTCCTATGCTCCTTATCAGCTCCGAGGAGCTCGTCGAAGTTCTGAAGGAAATAGACGACGACATCGAAATATTTCCAGCCCACATATGGACGCCACACTACAGCATTTTCGGCGTGCATGGTCATTCTAGCGTAGAAGAGGCATATGGTAGGATGGCAGATAAAATAAATGCCCTCGAAACAGGTCTTTCATCAGACCCCCAAATGAATTGGCGGATATCCAAACTCGACAAGTTTGTATTGGTTTCAAACTCCGACTCTCATTCCCCTTATCCATGGAGGATCGGACGAGAGGCAAATCTATTTGAGCTCAGAGATCCTACCTTCAAGTCTCTTCTGGAGGCTTTCAGAGAGAGGAAAAACTCTAGGCTGATCTTCACCGTTGAAACTTTCCCGCAATATGGTAAATACCATTGGCCAGGGCACAGACGCTGTGGTGTAAGGGTCAGCCCACAGCAGTACAGAGATCTTAACGGCGTCTGTCCAAGATGCAACAAAAGGTTGACACCGGGGGTGGAACTTGAGGTCGATCTGAGAGCAGATAGGCCTCTTGGTTCCAGGCCAGAAGGTTCCGCCGACTTCTTCTACACTCTGCCTCTTTCCGAGCTGATAGCATCCGTGAGGCACTATGCCGGTCCAAACTCCCCTAAAACTTGGAACGTGTATAACGAGCTCGTGCCGAAGCTTGGGAATGAGTATGAGGTGATTCTCAGCGTAGATTTGGATATGATAGCAAAAATTGCCGGACAGGACCTTGCCGATGCCATAAGCGCTCTTAGGGAGAACAAGGTCTCAATAAATCCTGGCTATGACGGCGTGTACGGATCCATAGAACTTCATCACACACGAAGAAAGCTTAACTCATACATGTAAGCCTTTTCCACAATTTCCATCTTTTTAGCAACAGCATGTGGAGTTAAACTGATAAAAGTTGAGTACGAGGCCTCGCCTACGAAGGCGTTTTTTAAAAGACACTTTGCAATGTTTGGCGATATCCTGTGGGTGAAACTTATGGTTTAGCTTCTGCCACTATCGCAGGAGCTGGTTCCCCTAAAAGCTCTTTCAGTCCTTTGTACCTGTTTCTAACGGTTACCTCGGTTACGTTGGCAGCCTCTGCGATCTGCTTTTGGGTGAATGTGTTCACACCAAGCCTTTGGGCTGCCATATACATCGCAGCCGCAACTAGGCCCATAGGGTCCTTCCCAGAGGTGGCCCTCTTGCCCATTGCCTCCTTCAATATCTTTATCGTTTCAGCCTCAACCGCAGGCGGCACCTTCATCTTCGAGGCCACCTTCGAGATGTAAATTATGGGGTTCACTAGTGGCATCTTTGATTCAGCCATACCAACTATCATCCTGTAGCTCCTCGCCACCTCCTTTTTTCTAAGTCCTGCCTTGGCAGCAACCTCTTTCAAAGTCCTCGGCACCTCGCTGCTTCTGCAGGCTGCGTAGACAGCAGCCGCGGCCATGGAGTTTATTGGTCTTCCTCTTACGAGCCCTTTTTCCAAGGCCTTTCTGTATATTATGGCAGCGCGCATCACAACATTGCGCGGAAGGTCTAGTTGGTCAGCTATGTGTGTTATATACCTATTGGCTATGACGACGTTTCTCTCGGAAGCGCCGTAGACCCTGCTTCTCTGTTGCCAGACTCTCAACCTCACGGCTCTGCTCTTCTCGTCCTCCGAAAGATCTCTTCCCGAGGCGGACTTCGGCCCGGCGTCCAGCGAAGTCGTAAGGCCAAGGTCGTGTATCAGAGGAGATAATGGGCTCCCTGCCCTATCTCTTTGCTCGCTTTCCTCGTCCCCAAAGTTTCTCCACTCCGGTCCCAAGCTGTAAACCTTACCCAAGACCAAGCCACAACGTTTGCAATGATACTCGCCCTCATCTTCATCCAAAACTATTTCAGTGCTTCCGCAGTTTGGACAAACTCCCCTCTGTAAAGCGCCCTCGTAATTGCTACCCTCGTACAAAGTGCTCCACCCCTTTGGAACCTCGAAACATATATTAAGCCCCCTTGCGTATTAAATAAACCTATATAAATCTTTCTGTTGATTTACTTTTAAATCTTTCCCCCTAGCTATCGGGTATATTGACAGTTATTGCGTATAAAATTTGACTTTAGCGACCTTATTCCACCTGAAATTCGATTTAAATTCCATTATTGGTAAAGAATACCTACAAATGAACTTATCAGAAATTACTAAATTCAAGACCTCTCCATTTAGGCTGGTTTTTTATGAGTTTATGCTCCGTATAGCTCGATTTTGGCCTTTATCATTGTGATAGCCCCGGCCAGATTTCCGTCAAGATTTCGAACTGGCGTCATCAGGTCACTCCTCGTGACCTACGAACCAGAGCCTGATGTCCCTGGTCAACCCAGGTTTTTGACCGCTAGACGACGGGGCTAACGGCCCTGTTCCTCACCGGGGCATATTTAACACGCAGTAAGATCCTTTTAAGTCTGTCGGCAGTGGACGCGTCCAGTAACGCTACCTCTACTCCTTATCGTACTTCATCAAGACGGAAGGTATTCTATCTATTAGGTCAGAAGCAACTAGGTGGAAACCCTTATCGGCTTGAGCAAGCCTTCCCAGGTTGCCAAGCACATAGGCCGCTGCTGAACCGGATCTAAAGGTATCAGACCCCCATGCGAGAAAGGTTCCGATTATTCCGGAGAGCACATCACCCGAGCCCCCGGTTGCGAGCGCTGCAGTGCCACTGATGTCGACCTTCAGACGAACCCCGTCAGTTATTACAGTTTCATGTCCTTTCAACAGCAAGGTACAACCGCATTCCTTAGCAAAATCTGCTGCCAATTCGATCCTCTGAAACCACCTTTCGGGTATCTCTTTTCCGGTAAGCCTCTCGAACTCACCGGCATGCGGAGTCAGTATGAATCTGCCCCCTTTCAGGACTTCCAGATGTCCCGTGATACACTTCAACGCGTCCGCATCCACAACCGTAGGGATCCTCCTCTCGGTTAAGACTCCAAGCGTTAACAAGGTGGCCTCCACGGTCTCTTTTTCAGTACCAAGGCCTGGTCCCAAAACAACCGCGTCACATCTCTCGAGCAGTTCTTTAATCTCTTCTACGTGGTCGGCACTGAACGCTTTGCCCTCAAGTGGTCTGACGATGATATTCGGAGAATATGACCTTATGGTATTGGCCACAGAATCCGGTGCTGCAACCACTGACAGCCCAGCACCGGTCCTGAGCGCGGACATTGCCGCTAGGGCAGGGGCTCCAGAGTAGCGTTCACTTCCGCCAATCACCAAAACCATACCATAGTCCCATTTGTGGGAGAAAGGCAACCTGGGCTTTATCACTAGTTTCACGTCACCAGGGCCAGTCATGAGCTCGGCCTCAACAGGAATTCCTATGTCAGCTATTGCAACTTCGCCGGAATTCTCCCTCCCCCGCCTGAACCCTTTCTTCATCCTGTGAAAGGTGATTGTGTACCGCGCCCTAACAGCGTCACCCAAGGTCTCCCCGGTATCCGGGTCAAGACCGGACGGTATGTCAACAGCTATAACAGGAACCTTCAGTGAATTTATCTTTTTGACAGCACTCGCGATCGGCTCCCTAAGTTCTCCCTTTACCCCAGTTCCCAGTATCGCATCTACAACCAGCAAGGCGTTGTCAAAGATTTTATCGAGTTTCACGAGGTCCGCCGAGTCGACCACCCAATGCAAGTCAATGTCCACGCTCATCGATGCCAATGCGCTCCAGTTGCGTCTAGCCTCCTCCGTCCTTATGGCAGAGGGTGGACCTAACAGTACCAGATCGACCTTTGCTCCTGAATTTACGAGATATCTTGCCGCAACAAACCCATCACCACCGTTGTTCCCAAGACCGGCCACCACCACTAGCTTTTTGCCTCTAACGTCATATTTGGATAGAACGAAGCTGGCGACAGCCGAACCCGCTCTCTCCATCATCTGTATCTTCGAGACCCCTAGGGCTGCGGCATTCTCCTCTATGGCCATCTGCTCCTCAGATGTTAACTCCTTGCTGAGGAATTTAGAAATCGCCTCACTAGGTATCATCATTACCAAGTAGTTTGTCAAGTTATTAAATAATTTCCCAAGGCGTTCTGTCAGGATTCTCAAACAGCTCTTGACAGCTGCGCGCCATTAACTCCCGAGGTACCGTCCTTGCCGTCGGTGGCGAAGCCACCAAAGCTTCAAGTCTAGGCGAAATAGTGATCATAAAAACGTTGAACTATCCGACAACGGTCAACCTTTTAAGAAAGCTCTGCGAGGAATATTGAGGTTGGCACCGCACCAAAATCCTAACTGGGAAATAGAATATAGAAGAGAACTAAGTAGATTAGTTACCTTCATACCTAACAAGAACGTACCGATACACAACTGGTTTTACTTCAAGGAAGGCTTCTCCCGGGACTTCGTTCTTTATGTTTTGAATGTCTTTAAGGTCGCCAGGAGGGATGTCGTTCTGGATCCATTCTGTGGCGTCGGCACAACTTTGCTATCCTGCAAAGAACTTGGCATAAGCTCCGTCGGGGTTGACGCCCTGCCCCTGATGGTATTTATATCTTCGGTCAAAACAAGAGACTACGACCTACCTAAACTCAAAAGCGACTACGAGTTTCTGTTCCGCGGAGGGTTGGAGGAGCCAAAAAGCTCAAACGTAAAAAATTTTGTGAAGCAGTTCTTCAAGCCGAGCGTCCTTAAGGAAGTGCTGTCTTTTAAGGAAAAGATAATGAACATCAAGGACGAAAACTCAAGAGGCTTATTTCTTCTCGCTTTGATGAGCGCCGCTGTCAAAGCATCTTACATGTATAAGGACGGAGCGGTGTTGAAGGTTGTCAAGAAACCGGTGCCGCCATTCAGGAAGTTCTTCAAAAGAAGATGCAGGATCATGTTACGAGACCTAGAACTTGCCAACCTGCCAAGGGGTATCGATACAAGAGTTCTACTGGGGGATGCTAGAAAACTTGACCACTTAGACGACTCCTCCGTGGATTTCGTAATAACCTCGCCTCCCTACCTCAACAAAATAGAATACACGAAGGCATACACCGTAGAGCAGGAACTGTTTCTTGGAGGTGAGAAGCCCGAGCTGGTTAGGTCTTGTATTGGATTGGAAGTTAGGGATTTGATGTCTGACAAGTATAGCTCCTTGCCACCTATTGCCAGGGCTTATTTCTTAGACATGGAAAGAGCGATAGGGGAGATGTACCGCGTGGTGAGGAAGGGCGGGCTGCTTGCCGTTGTGGTCGCGGGTGGAGTTTTTCCAACTGAAATTGTGGATTCTGACTTAATAATTTCTGGCATAGCAGAGGAAGCTGGCTTCAGAGTCAAGAGCATAACAGCAGTCAATTACAGAACGGCCGCTCATGGGAAGTTTGTAAAGTTAGGTTCGTCCAGGGAAAGCATAATTTTCCTAGAGAAACCAAATTGAGCTAGCGCGCGCTCGAAACAATAAGTTAAAATAAAAAGAAGTGCCGCAGAGGTGCATGCGGCTGTCCTACATCGATGTCATAGCCCTAGTTGCCCTTTTAGCTCTCGTTCTTCTGTCAATCTGGCCGAGCCAAATTGACTTTCTTATCGGTTTGATGATGGATATAATGAAGTCCCTATCGCTTCCCGGACTTTTTGTCGTGATGATTTTACAATCCGTAATATCTCCCATTCCGGCTGAGGCATTGCTGTTCGTAGCTGCCGGCACATTTGGCTGGTATCAAGCTTTCCTTGTGGGTCTAGCTGGCATGATGGTTGGGGCAGCAGTAAACTATCTGATATCCCTCAAGGCCGGCAGGCCTATAGTCGAAAGGTTGACAGATCCCGAGACAATCTCAAAACTGCAGGTCTACGTGGATAAGTACGGAGCGCCGTCGGTGCTCATCCTGAGGTTAATTCCCGTGATATCTTTTGATGCCGTCTCTTATTTGGCTGGTCTGGCAAAAATACCCTTCGTGCAATTCATCGTTTTGACCTTCATAGGCCTGTTATTCAGAGTCTTCCTTTTCACCCGGTTTGGCGAGGTCTTCTTTGGTAGTATTGGAACGGGGTCTTTGCAACTGCTATCGGTTTGCTTGGCGGTCTTCGTTCTCGTCTTCCTTCTGTCAAAGCCGGCTTCAAAACTACTTAGGCGCCGGAACCGAGGAAACGACCAAGCGATTCCGCGGGGCAACCTATCAAACCAACCTTAACCCCTCCCTTTTCGAGAAAGTCCAAAAGGCCCTCCAAATCTAATCTCCTCATCTCCCTCATCACATTCTTGTCCAATTCTGGTAAAGAGCTTTCCAAATCGATGTAGGCCAAGTCACTATCTTTTAACAGGTTTACAAGTTTGCTCAAAACTGCTTTTGCCGGTTCGCTTAGGCTTCTGATAGTTTCAAGGGACAGCAAGGACTCTATTCTGCCCTGGGCTATCCTGAGGTGCTCAGGCATAACCCTTCGCCCCTGTCTCCACTCTGCCTCTAATCCGCTCGCGAGCATGAGCTCCAATCCGTACCTCGCGGATCCGTATCCGAATTTCTCGGTCATCCTGGATGCCATGAGTATCAAATCCTCGCTCACTACATCTGGCTGGAAAGCCTCCTCAACCCTGTTCGCGAGTATCTCGAAAACTTCCTCGTAGGTGTATGGTTTGTATTTCTCTTTAGTCCTCCAGACGTAGTTCGAAATCCACTTCTCCTGAAAGCTCTGACTTACGTCCTCAACCGCCACCATTATGGTATATATTTTGCTGTGCCCGCTCTCGTGCATCTTCAGAAGATCGTCGATCGTCTTACTCCGATATCTGTTGGCTCTGAAGAACACGTCAAAATCGTCCAGCACGAGGATCATATCGACATCTTCCTCACTGAGATAGCTGTCAGTGGCCGATATCAGCTCAGTTGCACTGAAGCCTCTACCGCTGATGTTGCGGATCGCGGACATCGCAATCATCTGAGCGAGAGAAAAGTCCGTGCTGGCGAATCTACAGTTTAAATAACTGGTCAGAAGCTTGGTGCCTTTCTCTCTGGCTGTCTCAACTATGCGGTTTATCGCCTTTTTGACGGTCACTGTTTTGCCGGTGCCGCTGGGCCCGGTGACCAACAGGGACCACGGTATTTGCGTCTTTCTCTCAGTAAGGGGAAGAAATGTCCTTACGATCTCCTCCTCGTGGCTCCTCCTGTGGGGTATCTCGGCAGGTATGTAGCTAGCACCTAACTTGTGGATTCCGTCCTTTTTGAATACGGCCATACTTGCTCTCACGGTCCTTATTCATTTATGGTGGTTATTAGGCGCCTCTTAACTCTTCCTCGACTATAGCCCTTGCGGAGCTAGTTCCTATCAACGAAGCCCCAGCCTTCATCAGCTCGAGCGCCTGTTCCAGAGTTCTAATCCCCCCTGATGCCTTTATCTTCAACCTCTCACCTACAGCCTCTCTTATCGCGATTACGTCTTCGGTAGTGACGCCCCGTGGTCCAAATCCAGTCGATGTTTTTATATAATCGGCGCCGCTGTCAGCAACCAGGCGGCTTAACTCCTCAACTTGCCTGAGGTTTAGATAGCCTATCTCTATTATGATCTTAACGGCGTTGGCTCCTAAGGTCTTGGCGACGTCAACCACAGAACTCAACTCGTCCTCAACAACTTCTAAGTGCCCGCTCAGGTACGCTCCGATGTTTACTACCACCTCAACCTCCGTCGCGCCCGATGCCAGGAGCGTTTCAATCTCATACAGTTTGACCGGTTTTGTGACGAAGCCCAAAGGAAAACCAACAACGCTAGACACTTCTGTACCGGAATCCGACAGAGCACTTTTTACAAGCGGCACGTGATAAGGTGGCACGCAAACACCTCTGTACCCGTACTTTTGAGCCTCTCCGACCAAGGCCAAGACCTCCTCGATCGTGGCATTCGGTTTCAATAAGGTGGCGTCTATTTTTTTCGAGATAGCCGTGAAGATCTTGCCATCACGTTGCGCCATGCAACTACAGGTCCCTTAGTTAAAGATAAAAATTCAACGTTATCATACAAAGGTGATCCAATTTGACCTCTCGCGACCTCGTCGTCAAAAAACTAGACCTCGTACCTGGAGACGACATAGACCTGATGGTCGACAGGAGGACCAATCTCCCGGTAACGCTGTGGTACGACCACGATAAAGACGAGCTGATTCTGGTGGATCAGAATCGCCTCCCCTTCGAATTCACCACCTGGAGGAGTGGAAATTGGAAGGACGCGGTCGTGGCGATTAAGGACATGACGGTGAGGGGATCTCAGGCTATAGGGGTGGCCGCGGGCTACGCTGTCCTAATGGCTTCTCTTGATATCGAGAGCAACATTAAGGATGAACTCAGGAAAAGGGTCGATATCATAATGAAAGCCAGGCCTACAGCGGCACCATTGGCATGGGCATCCAAGTTGGTATTCGAATCGGGTGTCAGGGCCCTCGATTCAGATGGCGGAAGAGATGTAGCGATCGAGGCGATGAGACAAACAGCCGACTTCATACTCTTTCAGGATATGGCACTGAATTACTACCTTAGGAAGGAAGGATTATCCCTGCTTGAAGATGGTGACGTAGTGATGACCCACTGCAACGGAGGAAGCCTTTCATCGACCCTCATGGGGCATGCATTGGGCGTTGTAGAGGAGGCAGTGGGTAGGGGGCTGGACATAAGCGTTGTTTCAAAAGAGACGCGTCCGAGGAGCCAAGGCTACAGGTTGACGGTGTGGGAGCTTAACAGAGCTGGCGTGCCGGTAACGATAGTCACGGATAACATGGTATCGATCTCCATAGAGAGACTGAAGGTTAACAAAGTTATGTTGGGGGCCGACAGGGTGTCCAAGGACGGCTCCGTAGCAAACAAGGTAGGCTCTGCTGACATAGCCCGGGTTGCGAAGTTCTATGATGTGCCCTTTTATTACTCCACATCGTATTCCACGATATCCTTAGATGTGGAGCGTGGTGAGGACATAGAGATAGAAGAACGGGACATCTCGGAGGTGACTGTGTTTTACAAGTTATTGGCGGCTAGACTCAAAATGGACGGCAAGATCTCCGATAGGGGTCTTGACGAATGGCCTCCTGCAAACATAATTGTCGGTCATAAACCTAGGCGCGGAGAGGTGCGCATCTTCAATCCGGCTTTCGATGTCACGCCACCGCATTTGATAACGGCGATAAACACAGACATCGGTCTCTTTAAACCGGAAGAGATATGTAACCTAACCCCCACGAAGGTCATAAACAAGGTAAGGGAGCGGCTTGAAGATTTCGGCCTCAAAATTCCTGAAGGTTTGGTCTTTTTAAGCTCCTAAGGATCTCGACAGCCGGCCTCTTTTGAGTTCCTCTATAGTTCATCAGCGCGAACTACGGTAACCTTATATAACTTGTCTGCGCAAAAAATGCAGAAGGTAAGGGTAATTGTCAGGCCTGGAAAAGCTGGTTAACAAAGCGAAGCGTTTGATCGCGGACAAGCGAGTGGTAAGGATAGAACCCGGAACTTATCAGGTTGCGGGGGATCATGGTACCTATATAGTCGTAAGGGGCGTCGACAACGCCTACCACTGCGGTTGTCCAGGTTACCTGAATAAGGGTTTTTGCTCCCACGCTTTAGCAGTAACCCTCCTAACCAACAGAGGTGGGCGCAGGAAGACTGTCCCGAAAGAGACAAAGTCCACTGAGATACCTCCAGAGGTACCACTCGAGAGGATAAAGTCTGCCTTCGAGGCGGATGTTGACGCGTGATAGCCTAATATTGAGTTTTTTTAAGTCTAAAGTGGTCCACTTGTTGGCCAACATCTTTAGTGGGCTAAAATTAAATAGTTAATAGTTTAGTAACTTAGAACGACATGACCTTGGATCTCAAGGAACACCAAAGGTCTGAGGACACGGTGGAATACGTGCTATCCTCAGGCAACCGTGAGATAGGAGTGTTGAGATTGTTCTTGGCGACGAAGGAGGAGATCGAATCGTTCAAAAAGTACCTTAAGAAGAAACTCAAGGTGGGACAGCCCTTCTCTGCAAAAGTTTTTCTCAATGCTGACCTAGATGACAAATCACTGGACGATGTCCTCAGGTTTGTAGAGGAGCGTTTCCCTGAAACGAAAGGAAAAGTATATCTACTTAAAAGGGAGGGGGAGAGGCTAACACCCCTTAAGCTAGGTAGATAGTCATGAATGTCAAGTCATACCTGGTCGCTGCAATCATAGGAGGCATTCTCGTAGTAATTTTCTCGCCCTCGCTTTTTTTCTTGATTGTTGAAGGAGATCTGCCTAAAACTCCCTTAGAAAGGAAAGTTTACGAACCCCAGAACTATACGATAATTACCAAAAAAATAATCATAACAAACGGGGAGCGATTGAAAAATGAGAGCCTGCCGGTAAAAACAGTCGGAAATAACTATACACTACATGGCGAGGTGCTCGCGAGCTCCCCGATCACGTTCATGTTGTTCGACGATCTCAAGGAGTTCCAAAGGTTCTTAAACGGTTCGTCATATAACGCGATATTTAGGTATAGCTTGGAGCCTAACGTCAAGCAGTCATTCTACAAAAACCTAGAATCTGGCAAATCGCTCGACCTGGAGCTAGTCTTCATAAACTCGGGAGGAAAGGATTGCAACATAGACGTAACGCTATCGGCATCTTATTCTATAGAGGATGTAGACATAGATTATATACCGGACCTCATAAGAGGCATACTTTTCCCCTCACTCTGCGTTCTCGGACTGGTCATCCTGCTCGTTTCCTTCATAAAACTCAGAAGGGCCATGAAGGCGGGCTACAGCCAAGAGAAGGTCACCAGTTACTGACTGGTATCACCATGTCAACCTTGGGCTCTTCGGGGTTCAGAGACGAGAAACTGAGAGCGTTAGCTACGCTTGTGCTCGAGCTCCTGCTGCCCGTGCTGGCTTTCTTCGGGGCTCTTTACGCGATGAGGTTCGCCCTCAGGACAGAACATCCGGTTTTGATCGTGGCCATCGATATGCCCGTTTGGTATGAGACGAGCATGTACCCCGTACTCACAGCTGGTGATGTAGTGTTCATGGAGGGAGTGCCTCCCGAAGAAATAAATGTGGGGGATGTCATCGCGTTTTACAAACCGTATGGTGGCGAGGACCTAATAATACATAGGGTCGTATCGGTTATCGCGGAGAGTGGAGAAGTGCGTTACTTCAAGACGAAGGGTGACTTCAATTGGAGGGAGGATCCATACCTAGTTCCTGCGGGAAATGTCGTGGGTCGCTGGACTGGGTTCAAGTTGCAGTTTCTCGGATTGGTGGTACTTGCCGCGCAAACCACGCTGGTTAGAGCCCTGATAATCGTTGCGTTGCTATTGATGATCATACTCTCCTTCAAAGATAGGTTAAGAGGCCTCCAGAAGAAGACAGGCGATCAGTCTAACCTCATCGCCCAAGAGATGCCCCCCAGCAGATGGAACCTGAACCACTTCTCGCTCCAAAGCTCTGGGAAGTGGCCGAAAGCTGTGTAAAATACCCTCCCCTCACCGAACTCATGACACCAGCACAAGGCGTAGTCTTGGTCAGGTCTGGTACCCTTGCTGAGGTCCACGGAATCGTTCACCAACGAAACGAGCACGTGCGTCCTTTCTCTTGACCAATCCTTGAACGTGTACACTTCCTCTTTTACCTTGAAGGTATGTTGCAGGTGCTTGGTGGACGGATGGCTAGGGTCTTCGACCCTTACCAAGACTTCCTGCGTCCAAGGATGGCCAGCGAAGTAACCCCCGACCATTCTGCCGTAATCGCTGAATTCGTAGAAGGTATCCGCAGCATTGTGAACGCCAACAAAACCAGTCCCCGAGGCAACAGCTTCTATCAGGGCGCGTCTATCTTCTTGCGACATCGGCAGCTCACCAGTGGTCGCGAAAACAATAACATCATAGTCTTCTCCGATGGAGCTCCACCTGACCTTGAGGCAGTCCTTAAAAACATCTACGTCAAAGAGCTTAGATTCCCTCCCGAGCTCAGTCAAGGTTCTCTCAGCAAACGGAAGGTAATCGTGTACAAACCCGGCCGAGTGGGTTAAAAACAGGAGTTTTCTCATATCTGTGGGTGGTCATTTGGCTCGCAAAGCTCTTAAAGCTTTCTGATTTTGGACCCTCCTCTGTCAAATGCAGGTGCTGTTTTGGCACGCCGTCCGAACCCCTCGCTGAGGCTAAAAGCCTTGAACTAAACAAGAGAAGATTCTCACGAATTAATTCGTGGAGATGTCGATTTCGTGAAAGGATTCGAGTTCCTGACAAGAGGCTTTGAGTTTTTGGGCGAAAAAATAAAGCGGAGTTAAAGTTATAAAGCTGTTTTCTGCGTTCGGAAATCAAAGTAAAGGTTATAAAATGCTCTAAATTCCTCAAGATATTCGTTTTGGGAAGAGGGTGAAGCCGGATGTCAGTTCAGCCATCAACTTCAGGGTCATTGAAAGAGGATAAGGATGAGCAGAGTGGCTCAGGAGTTACGGACATTGTACTCGTAGATAAAAAAGAGCTCGACTCCATGAAGAAAACGCTGGATGAGGAGCGCGAGAGACTCAGAGATTTGGAGAACAAGCTGCTGTACCTGCGGGCTGACTTCGAAAACTACAGGAGGCGCATGGAAATGTTCATGCAGGAGCAGGCCACTGCCGTGAACGAGAGGTTGATCTCTGAGATCTTAGATATCGCTGATGAACTCGAGTTGGCCCTTAGGGCGGGCGAAGGCCTCAAGGAGCCTAATCAACTCCTCGGTGGCGTCAGGATGACCTTGGGCAAGCTGTACCAACTTCTTGAGAAGAACGGCGTCAGGAGAATATCCTCCACCGGGAGCGAGTTCGACCCAAGGTTACACCAAGCGGTCGAACGGGTGCCGAGCGATGAGCTCCCCGAAGGAAGAGTGGTGGAGGAGCTGAGGAGCGGTTTCATGTTGGGTAACAAGGTGCTCAGGCCATCTTTGGTAAAAGTTTCATACAGGCCAAATCAATCTCCAGCCACAGGGGAGGTGGTGTAGCATGGGCGAGGTTAAGCTAGAGCCGGGTGAGAAGATAATAGGTATAGACCTCGGTACCACCAACTCAGCAGCCGCTGTCGTTGAAGCTGGGAGGCCGGTTACCATTCCCAGCGCAGAAGGCCCAACGGTGGCTGGCAAGATGTTCCCATCTGTGGTGGCATTCACAAAGGAGGGAGAGTTATTAGTTGGGGAACCGGCCAAGAGGCAAGCTATAACGAACCCCGAGGGCACCATATTCGAGATAAAGAGGAAGATGGGCACAGATTATAGGGTGAAAATATGGGGCAAGGAGTACACGCCCCAGCAGATATCCGCGTTCATCCTCCAGAAGATAAAGAGGGATGCCGAGACCTTCCTCGGAAGGCCTGTTAAGAAGGCCGTAATAACAGTACCTGCGCACTTTAACGACAACCAGAGACAGGCCACGAAGGACGCGGGCGAGATAGCCGGGCTTGAGGTAGTCAGGATAATAAACGAGCCTACCGCCGCGTGTCTCGCCTACGGCGTCGACAAAGCGGACAAGGAGATGAAGATCTTAGTCTTCAGCTTCGGAGGTGGCACGCACGACGTTACCGTAATGGAGTTCGGCCAGGGGGTTTTCGAGGTCGTCGCGACGAGCGGCGACACGGAGACCGGCGGTGCTGACATAGACAACGCGATCGTCCAGCTCTTGGTTTCCGAGTTCCAGAGGCAAACCGGCATTGACCTTGCTAAGGACAGGATGGCCATGATGAGGCTGAAGGAGGCTGCCGAGAAGGCGAAGATAGAGCTGTCGACGCTTACGGTTACGGACATCAACCTTCCTTTCATAGCGCAGGACGCGAGTGGCCCAAAACACCTCCAGTACACGCTGACCAGGGCGAAGCTCGAGGAGCTGGCCTACCCGATAGTTAAGAGGGTGGAGAACACGCTATCCAAGGTACTGAACGATGCGAAGCTCAGGCCCCAGGATATCGACAAGATAATCCTGATCGGGGGGCAGACCAGAATGCCGTTGGTGAGGAAGGTGGTCGAGGACTTCATGGGCAAGCCTGCTGAGAGGGGCGTTGACCCCATGGAGTGCGTAGCGCAGGGTGCTGCCATACAGGGGGCGGTCCTGGCCGGAGAGGTCAAGGACATAGTTCTGCTTGATGTGACTCCTTTATCCTTAGGCGTTGAGACCTTGGGCGGCATAACCACGGTCATAATACCCAGAAACACGACCATCCCGACGCGGCGGAGTCAGATATTCACAACCGCAGCCGACTTCCAGACGACGGTAACCATACACGTGGTGCAAGGCGAGAGGCCCATGGCCGCTGATAACATATCCTTGGGCATGTTCAACCTGTCCGGTATACCTCCGGCCCCTAGGGGCGTGCCCCAGATAGAGGTCACGTTCGACATAGACGCCAACGGGATACTACACGTAACCGCGAAGGATATCGCCACCAAGAAGGAGGCGAAGATAACCATAACGGCTTCGACTAAGCTCTCCCCCGATGAGAAGGAGCGCATGGTCAGGGAAGCCGAACAGTTTGCAGAACAGGACAGGAAGAAAAAGGAAAAAGCCGAGCTGCTGAACAACGCCGACTCGCTTCTCTATACTGCCGAGAGGACGAAGAGGGACTTGGAGGAGAAGTTGACGAAGGAGCAGAAGGAGGCCATCGACAAAGCCGCCAACGAGCTCAGGCAGACGATACCGAGCGATGACATCGAAAAGATCAAGAAGGCTATGGAAGCACTATCAAAAGTCCTGCAGGAGATAGGCACCGCCGTGTACCAGCAGGCAGCTAGCTCTCAAGGCAAGACGGAAGGGGGACAAGGCGAAGGTAAGGAGGACAGGGTCGTGGACACGGAATACAAGGTAAAGGATGAGAAGTAGGATGTCCTGAGTCCGAGATGGCGGAAAAAGACTATTACGAGATCCTCGGCGTTCCTAGGAATGCGACGAAGGAGGAGATAAAGAGAGCTTACAGGAAGCTCGCCCTGCAATACCACCCGGACAGGAACAAGTCACCGGAAGCTGAAGAGAAGTTCAAGGAGATATCCGAGGCCTACGCCGTCCTCTCCGACGACCAGAAGAGAGCCGAGTACGATGCCTACGGCAGGGTGGGCATAGGCAGCAAGTACACCACCGAGGACCTCTTCAGGGGTGTGGACTTCGAGGACATATTCCGGGACTTCGGTTTCACCACGCCGTTCGAGGAGATATTCGAGAGGTTGTTCCGCTCCAGCTGGAGCGGCCCCAGACGTGCCAGGGGACGCGATGTCTTCGTGAATGTTGACATGACCTTGGAACAAGCGGCCAGCGGTATCACGACAGACATCTCTATAAGAAGGCTTGAGCTTTGCCCTTCCTGTAGCGGTTCCGGAGTGAAGGAGGGCACAAAGCCTAGGACATGTCCTAAGTGTAAGGGCACTGGACAGCTGAGGTACGAGAGGAGGATGGGCTTTGCGCAGTTTGTCCAGATCGTAACATGCGGCGAGTGCGGAGGAAGCGGAAAGCAGATAACCCCTTGCGACCAGTGCAGAGGGTCAGGTTCTGTATACAGAACCCGAGAGGTCTCGGTCACGATTCCTCCTGGCGTTGATGACGGCATGAGCCTAAGGTTAGCTGGCCAAGGTGATGTCGAACCCAATGGCCTGCCTGGTGACGTGTACGTCAGGGTAAAGTTGAAACCCCATCCTTTTTTCAAAAGGTCTGGCGACGACCTAGTATGCAAGTTGCCGATATCAATAACACAGGCCGCACTTGGTGTCTCTGTAAAAGTTCCTACGCTCGATGGCCAAGAGGAGCTACGCATTCCGCCAGGCACCCAGACCGAATCGACCTTCGTGATTAAGGGAAAGGGTATGCCCAAGCTCAACGGGAAGGGCAGGGGGGACCTGTTGGTTAAGGTCGTAGTAAGGACGCCTACTAATATCAACAAACAGCAGGAAATGTTGCTTAGAGAGTTGGCTAAGACTCTAGACCAAGAAGTTAAGCCGATGAGGAGAGAAGAGTGGGACAAGGAACCCGCGTGACAGCATGTCACGTCAATATAGATCTTACCGCAAGCTCGATATGAAAGACCGCATAGCCTGCACGCTACAAACTTAAAAGGTGTAGCAACCCGAACATCTACGGGCCCGTAGCCAAGCACGGAAAAAGGCGCAGTTAGCCGAGCTCAGCGTACGCCTTCGGAGCCTGAGATCGGGAGTTCAAATCTCCCCGGGCCCGCTCTTTTTCTCTAATGGCCTGCGGGTTCCTTTTTATGGGTGCGAAGAATAAAATAGCTGAAGCGGGTCACCCGCAGAAAGTTCCTCCACTCGTATCCTCTTGGCTCGATTTCTATCACCAAAAAAGTTCGAAGGTGACAAGCATCTTCCGTGCCAAACGCGTAAGGATCGATTTTCCTTCAGCGCGAGCTTTGAATTCGCCACGAAGTCGGCTACTCGCACAAGGCCTCCTTCCAGTTTACGTTCTCCTGCACGAGCCTCTTCGCAGCAGCTATGCGAACCGTGTCCCGTGGCTTTATCCTTCCGACTATCCTCTGGACCTGTTGCAGGGTGGTATACGTGTCTTGGGGCACGACTATCATGGGGATCCTGAGCTCATCTGCTCTAGGCAGGACCTTCACGCTCGGATACAAGTTGCCGGTCAGGATGAGTGCAGATGCTCCAGCCTCAAGCGCAGCCAAGACTATGTCGGTCCTGTCGCCTCCGGTCACGATGAGCTCGTTCTTCACCCTCCTGAAGTACTGTATGGCGCTCTCGGGTGTCATCGCACCCACTAGGACCGTCTCCACCGGGTTGTCAAGGCCTCCACTTCCCGCGATAAGCTCGCCGCCTATCGCCTCGTGCACCTCTCTCACCGTGAGGGAGCCGAGCACCTTATCCTCCGGCAGGAGTCCCAAAACCTTTAACCCCTCCCTCTCGAGCAGCGGCTTCACGATCTCCCTTGCCTTCTCCATCTCCCCAGCCTCGACGCGGTTGAGTATTATGCCCGAAATAGACGCGTCCCAATGGGCGCAGTAATCCCTGGCCTGAAGTGCCTCGTCAACCACGAAGTCGTCCTTGTACCTCATCACGATGAGCAACTTCGCCCCCAAGAGCGATGCCAGCCGCGGTACATGGCAGCCCAAGAAAGAGCCCGCCGATAGCGTGTGCGGTCCCTCTATTAACATGAGCTCCTTTCCACCGGAAGCTCTCCTATACGCCCCAAGGATCCTCTCCCTCAAGCTCGAGGGCTCTGCATCCTTGTAATCCCTCAGGAGCTCCGCCCCGCTAAGCCTCAGAGGACAGGTCCCTACCTCAAGTCCGAGAATCTCCTCCATAGTCTCCACATCCTCATCCACTAACTCACCACCAGGGCCGGGGACGCAGCTTAAGCTCACAGGTTTGAAGTAGCCCGCGCGCAGCCCTTCATCCTTGGCCAAACACGCCAGGGCGATCGCCACTACGCTTTTGCCGCTCAGCCGCTCGACGGATGTCACGTAAACCGCTCTTTCCCTCACGGCTCCACATCCCCCATCCTACGCTTCGCTAGCGTTATTCTTATATCTACTGCCACGCAGCCCTTGCCCTCCTCGTACGCGAACAGTGGGTTTATCTCCATCTCCACTAAGTCGTCGAAGCGACACATGACCTGAGACAACCTGGTTATGACGTCCACGACTGACTTTATATCCGAGGGCGGTTCTCCCCTCACGCCTCTAAGCAGTGTATACGCCCTCGTCTCCGCGACCATCTCCATAGTTTCCGAGAGTGTGAGCGGCGCCAGCCTGTAGGATACGTCCCTCAAGAAGTTGACGTAAACGCCCCCAAGGCCAAACATTACAAGGGGACCAAACTGGGGGTCCCTGATGGATCCGACTATGACTTCCTTTCCGGGCGGGGCCATCTTCTGGACGAACACGCCCGATATCCTCGCCTGGGGCATCAGGGCCCTTGCCCTCCTCACGACCATTTCGCATGCACTTTCAACCTCTTCACGCGATTTGACGTTCAGCACAACGCAACCTACATCTGTCTTATGAAGTATGTCGGGAGAGGCCACCTTCACTGCCACCGGGTAACCGATTTCGTCAGCTACCTCACACGCCTCCTCCGCATCCCCAGCAACTCTTGCCTTTGGCGCAGGAATTCCACAGGCCGATGCGACTTCGAAAGCCTCCTCCGGAGACAGGTTGATCCTGTCCTCGGCCTTGACCTTTGCTATTACCTTCGCTATCGCTTCATAGTCGACATCGTACAAGAGAGTTGGAGGCTCCTCAACCGATCCGAGTATTAAGCTGTAGTCGTACATCTTCCTGAGAACGAAAGCAGCAGATTCTGGGAATTCGTAATTCGGTATCCTGCCCGCGCGCAGGATCTTCACGGGCGACGAGTCGTTGTCGAAGCCCATAAAAACCGCGGCTATCGGCTTGTCGAATTCGCGCCTCGCATCTGCGACCACCCGCGCAACCTCTTCGGAGGGGGTCATCGCCTGAGGGGTCAGTATGACGATCACGCTGTGCACGACTCTGCTGCCCAACGCAGCCTCCAGCGCGAGCCTGTAGCGGCTCTCGTTTGCATCTCCAAGGATGTCTAGGGGGTTGTTGAGGCTCGCGTGCTGCGGAAGTTGTCTGCTCAGCTTTTCTCTCAGGTCCGGCTCCAAGATAGGTAGGTCCAGCCCCATCTTCTCACAAGCGTCCGCGGCGAGTATTCCAGGCCCGCCACCGTTCGTTACAACGAGCACGCCCTTTCCCCTCGGTATCGGCTGGCTCTCAAACGCGAAGAGTAGTTCAAAGAACTCCTTCATGGTATCGACCCTCAACACACCCGCCTTCTTGAAGGCTGCGGAGAAGGCAGTGTCGGAGCCCGCAAGCGAGCCCGTGTGCGAAGAAACTGCCCTGACCCCGACCTCCGTCGTGCCCGCCTTCAACGCCACGATGGGCTTACTTCTGGAAAGCCTCTCGGCCACCTCCAAAAAGCGCTTTCCGTCCTTCACGCCTTCAACGTAAATTCCGACAACCTTGGTGTTTCCTTCATCGGCAAGCGCTTCAAGGAAGTCCGCCGTGTTTAGATCAGCCTCGTTTCCAACGCTTATGAAGTTCGCGAGACCCATGCCGTTGAGGTTCGCCCAGTTCAGTACGGCGCTTCCGAGAGCCCCGCTCTGGGAGACGATCGACACTCCACCAGGGGCCGGGTTCGTTGGTGCAAAGGATGCGTTCATGCCGTTTCGAGAGCTTATGAAGCCAAGGCAGTTCGGCCCTTGCATCCGCATCCCGTACTCCCTGCACTTCGAGACAAGCTCCTTCTCGAGCAGCGTTCCCTCCTTCCCGGTTTCGCTGAAGCCCGCCGAGATCACGATCATGCCCTTAACTCCCTTCCTACCGCACTCCTCTGCTATCCTCGGAACAATCTTGGCTGGCACTGCCACAACAGCCAGATCGACATCCTCTTCTACATCAGTAACGCTTCTGTAGCACCTGCGTCCCAGTATCTCCTCCGCGTTTGGGTTTATCGGGTAGAGCTTTCCACCGAAGCCTGAACTCACCAAGTTCCTGAAGACCCTATGGCCAACCTTCTCCTCCTCCCTACTAACACCTATTACCGCGATCGACTTCGGGTTGAAGAAGGCCTCCAGCTTCATGTCGATGCCTCATCGATGCCGACTGTCCTCCACGTTTTGTGACTACATTTATAAACTTGCCGTTGCTGGGCGCCGTAGAATGACAGATAGCATACGCCTACGCGACAGGCAGTACGAGGAGAAGAAGATGAACTTGGAGGAGGCGCTTGGGCACATAAAGACAGGAGACCACATTTTCGTCGGCTCAGCCTGCGGAGAGCCGCAGTACCTCGTGAACGGTCTCGTAGAGAAGGCGAAGCACCTAGCGGACAACGAGATACTGCACGTGCACACTCTTGGGGTTGCACCATATACGAAGCCTATCTACTCGGACAGATTTCGTCTAAACGCTTTCTTCGTAGGCGTAAACACTAGGGAGGCAGTTGCGGAAGGTAGAGCCGATTACACGCCAGTTTTCCTCTCTGATCTTCCAAAGCTGATATCCAAGGGAATGGTGCCCATAGACGTAGCGCTGATACAGGTGACTCCGCCGGATGAGCATGGCTTCTGCAGCCTCGGCGTTTCGGTTGAGATAACGAAGACCGCCGCGGAGAAAGCTAGGCTCGTGATAGCACAGGTGAACCGTTTCATGCCCCGCGTTCTGGGCGATAGCTTCATACATGTTAAAGATATCGACATTGTCGTTGAACACGATGAGCCAATACTCGAATCCCCTCGACCTCCGAGGGACGTGGTCTCAGACAGGATAGCGAGGTACGTTTCTGAGCTAGTAGAGGACGAGTCTACCCTTCAGATAGGCATAGGAAGCATACCAGACGCTGTTCTAGGGGCCTTAGAAGACAAAAGGGACCTTGGAATTCACACCGAGCTCCTTACGGAGAGCGTTGTAGATCTTGTTGAAGCAGGAGTCATAACCTGCGCGAAGAAGACGCTGCACAAGGGCAAGATAGTGGCTTCTTTCGCGATGGGGACGCGCCGTCTCTACGACTTCATAGACAACAATCCCATGGTTGCTTTCTATGAATCCGACTACGTGAACAGCCCATTCGTAATAGCTCAGAACCGGAAGATGGTTGCTATAAACCAAGCGCTTGAGCTCGACCTTACTGGACAGGTTTGCTCAGACTCCCTCGGCTATGTCTTTTACAGCGGGCTCGGCGGCCAGGCTGACTTCGTGAGAGGGGCCAGAATGTCGGAGGGGGGCAAGGCAATAACAGTGCTGCCCTCAACAGCCAAGGAGGGCTCTATCTCAAGAATAAGGGCGATTCTCAGCGAGGGTGCTGGCGTCGCGTTGACTAGGGGCGACGTCGACTACGTCGTGACGGAGTATGGTGTTGCACACCTGACTGGCAGGGCGATAAAGGAAAGGGCTCTCTCGCTCATGAGCATCGCCCACCCGAAGTTCAGGAACGAGCTGCTCGAATGGGCTAAGGAGCACAAATATGTGCCTCAAGAGGTTTTGCCTTTCCCGGAGGTTGAGTATCCCGAGGAGTTGAAGCGTTATGTCACGCTGGAGGACGGCACCAGGCTGCTCATAAGGCCAATAAAACCTTCCGACGCAACCATGAAGCAACACTTGTTCTATGCTCTTTCGAAAGACAGTGTTGCGAAAAGGTACTTGGGGCCTTTGAAATCCCTGTCTTGGGACAGGGTTTGGCCTTACGTGATAGTCGACTATCAGAACGAGATGGTACTCGTGGCTGTCGTCAGCGAGGGTGGTGTCGAGAGCATGGTTGGCATAGGTAGTTACTCGAGAATACCGCGCACAGAGCTGGCCGAGGTCGCGCTGGTCGTGAGGGACGACTGGCAAGGGAAGGGCATAGGTACGGAGTTACTCAAGTACCTCATCGATCTAGCGAGGTCTAAAGGTTTCTTGGGTTTGAAGGCTTGGGTACTAGTTGAGAACACAGCTATGATGCACCTCTTCAAGAAATGCGGTTACCAGATGAAGTACAGAGTAGAAGACAGCGTCTACGAGGTCTTCGTCGACCTAAGGCAACCGGTCGAGACACCCTAAAATGCCCACCCGAGGCCAGGTAACGTACTATCCGTGAGTGGTCAGCATTATAAAACCCGGTCACTTGCTTATGCTTTTGACAACTAGTCGTAGCTCGGCGCCTCGGCTGAGCTACGAAGTCTGGATACGGCCTCGGAGATGTCCTCCGCATCGAACAGGGCAGTCCCTGCAACGAGCACGTTCGCGCCAGCCCCTACGATCTTACGGGCCGTGAACTGGTTCACGCCTCCATCGACCTCTATGTCCACATCCAACCCAAGCCTCTCGAACTCGCTCCTGGCCTCAGCTATCTTCGACAGCATGGCTGGGATGAATTCCTGGCCTCCGAAGCCAGGGTTAACGGTCATCACCAGTAGGTAATCTATTTCGTCCAAGACGTACTCCAACGTTTTGAAGGGCGTGGCTGGGTTCAGGGCTACCCCTGCGCGGACCCCCATCTCCCCCATCTCCTGAAGCGTCCTGTGCAAGTGCCTAGTCGCCTCTGGGTGTACGGACACCATGTCGACCCCGGATCCTTTAAGTTCGCGTAAGAACCAGTCTGGGCTCTCGACCATTAGGTGGACGTCGATGGGAAGGGTGGTGACCCTCCTTACTGATTTAACTATCATGGGTCCGATCGTCATGTTGGGCACAAAACGTCCGTCCATGACGTCGACGTGTATCATGTCGGCGCCTCCCCTCTCCGCCCTGGCTATCTCATCCGCAAGCCTCGTGAAGTCAGCCGACAGAATTGAAGCGGCTATCTTGATTGGCCTCAACTTAAACCAACTCCTCCAACTCTCTAAATCTGGGTCTGAGGCACTGATACAGCTCCCTGTATATTTTATAATTTTTCTCATAGAGCTTTGCGCATCCAGGTTCAGGGCTGACCTTTCCCGAGGTCCTGACAGCCTCCTCGCAGGCTTTCTCCACGGAAGCATAGAGGCCGACGCCAACAGCAGCGATTATGGCTGCGCCGAACGCTGGCCCCTCTTCTATCTCCATGGTGTAAAGGTCAATCCCGTAGACGTCGGCTTGAATTTGACACCACAGCCTACTTCTCGCGCCCCCTCCGGATGCCCTGACCTCTTTTATGGGCACCCCCAAGCTCTTCATTATCTCCAAGGAATCCCTCATGCCGAAGGCGACGCCCTCCATGATCGATCGAACCAAGTGCCCCTTGCTGGTCCTAAGGCTCAACCCGAAGAAAACCCCCCTAGCGTTAGGATCCTTGTGTGGCGTCCTCTCCCCGCTGAGGTAGGGCAAGAATATCACGCCCTCGCACCCGCATGGCACTTTCGATGCCTCCGCTGCCAAAAGCTCGTACGGGTCCATGCCACAGGCGTTGGCAACTTGCACCTCAGGTGCTCCTAGCTTGTCCCTGAACCATCTTAGAGACCCTCCTGCTGAGAGCATCACGCCCATCAGGTGCCATTTACCTGGAACGGCGTGGCAGAAACTGTGGAGTCTTCCATCTGGATCCACCCTCACCTCGTTCGTATGGGCGAATACAACGCCGGAGGTCCCGATCGTGGCAGAAATTATGCCCTCCCTCACTACACCGTTGCCCACAGCCCCTGCTGCCTGGTCTCCACCACCTCCAACAACCGGCGTGCCCGGCTTCAGCCCGGTTAAACCACCTGCCTCGTGGCTTACCTCACCACTCACGTAAACAGACTCGTGGACCTCGGGAAGTATGTCCCGAGGCAGCTCGAGCAAATCTAAGACCTCCTCCGACCAGCTTCGCCTCCTCACGTCGAAGAGCGAAGTCCCTGAGGCATCGGATACCTCGGAGGCATACACCCCTGTCAACTTGAACCTTATGTAATCTTTAGGTAATAGCATCTTCTTCGCCTTGGCGTAGATCTCGGGTTCGTTTTGCCTCACCCATATGAGCTTAGGCGCCGTGAAACCCGTGAGTATTGGATTGCACGTCAGCTTTATCGCCTCGTTCTCACCCCCAAGCCTCTCAGTTATCCACGTGCACTGTTCAGCTGTCCTCTGGTCATTCCAGAGGATCGGCCTCCTCAAAACCTCGCCCGAGTTGCTGAGTAACACGAGCCCGTGCATCTGCCCCGTCAACCCTATGCCACCAATATCCTCGGGTTTAGCCTTCGCTTGGCTGACGGCTCTCCTTATCACCTCAACGCTGGCTCTCCACCAGTCCTCGGCGTCCTGTTCTGTCCATCCTGGCCTAGGTACGTAGATCGGGTATTCCTCAAAGGCCCTTGAAACAACCTTTCCCCTTTCATCGATCAGGATGGCCTTGGCCCCGGTCGTACCCAAATCTAAACCCAGAAGGTATGCCATTTCTCCGTAGGTAGCTGGCCTTTATTTAAGGAAAAAAACTTATCCCGAGCTCTCCTCTTCGTCCAAGTTGATAGGTGTATGTAAAGAAAGGCCCTCTCCACAATCCTCAATGCTCGAAAAGATTAAAAGCTTGGGAGTCCTAACATATGACGAGAAAATGTCTCTGCGAGTTGTGGAACTCCCTGGAGTCAAATTCGAGAATCCCATATTCATCGAGGGCACGCCTGATGTAGGCCTAGTCGGTACCATAGCAGCAGTGCACCTTATAGTTTCTAAGAGATTGGAAGAGGTCGCGAGGTTCGAATCTGACCTGTTTCCTCCGCTTATCGTGATACGCAATAAGCAGATCAAAGACCCTGTTTCCGTCTTCGGTAACGGCAAGTTGTTCGTGATAAACTCAGACATACCGATCCCGGGATCTGCCGTATACAGTTTTGCGAAGGAAGCTTGCAGTTGGCTAAGTGCCAAAAAACCTGAGGTCGTAATCCTCATAGGAGGCTTGCCGGATCCAAATAGAGTGGATACCGAGGACCCAATAGTTCTTGGCCTTCCAACAGATAGGAAGGCTGAAAACCTCATGGAGGAAATAGGCATCGAACCCCTTGAAAACGGGTTCTTAGTTGGCGTAAAGGCTCTGCTTCTGAAGGAGTGCAAGTCCTCGGGCTTGTCGGCATTGGGACTCTTCGCACAGAGCTACTATAATTATCCGGACCCGGGCGCAGCGGCAAAGGTGCTGCAACACCTCTCGAAGTTGGACTTGTTGAAAGTGGATGTTGAGAGCTTGCTCAAGAAGGCGGAGGAGGTCAGAATTAACTATCGCGAGCTCATGAGGAGGACGGAAAGCGAGATGGGCAGGATCGGGAAGTCGAAGGAATATGAGCCCCCCATACCGCTCGTGTGAGGTGATGGACCTTGGACGAGGGTTTCTTTGAGGATCTGGACAAGGAGATAAGGAAGACTTTCAGGGCTCTAGAGGACGAGATAGCGAGGCTGATAAACGAAGCCGAAATGTCAACAGGATGTCTCGAGCCCCTAACGAGGATCGCGGAGACCGTCGACGAGGTGATCGTATCGTTCGACCTGCCTGGCGTGCGCAAGGAGGACATAAGGGTCACGGGTACTGAGAGGGCTCTCGTGGTCGAGGCGAGGTGCGCCGTTAAGAGGGTGTGGAGCCACAGCCGATCCCTCAGGAGGGAGTTCGGAAAGTTCAGGAAGACCGTTGACCTCCCAGCCAAAGTGGATGTGAGGAGCGCTAAAGCCACTTACCGCAACGGGATACTCGAAATAAGACTCAAGAAGGTGGAGGAAGGCGAACAAATACCGATACTGTGAGCACCAATTCGTGTTAGATCAAGGTGCATCCATCTCTGCCGGCGTAAAATTATTATAATGGGCGAAACCCGCTGGAGGACATGCCGTTGTTCAAGAAGAAGGACAAGCCCAAAAGCAAGGCAGAGCTTATAGCCGAGGAGCTCATTTCCAAGATTGGGAAGGATAAATTGGACGAGGAGGCGACCAAATTGTATTTCCAAGGCGTAAGGGATTTCGAAGAACAGATGAGGATTTTGGCCGAGCGGTACGATGTTAAGGTGTGAGCCGAACTCGCAACGTGCTTCAAACTACTAGAACCCTATCTCTAAAATTCCCGAGTTTGGTCAAAAGCTGGTGGTCCGTTTTAATCGTGCTTCGTCACGAAGTCCATGTTTTTAAACGTAATAGGAATTGTGACCACAGCATCGTTTCTATTTTTTGGGGAAGGCAAGGAGGTGCTTGTCTCCGAGCCTTCTGGCGCCATTCTTAGGGGGCGATGCCCCCGTCAGCAAGCGCGTCTTGAAAGGTGGCACCAAACCACCTTGAGCTCCAAGCTCCCAAATTTATTCGGGAGTAGCTGACTCTCCCCTCTTCTCAACATCATGTTTGACGGTCACGTTCTTCAAGAACTCCTCTATATGCGGTCTGAACACAATGAACGTCATAAGCGATAACGAAAACCCTATTCCTATCCCGATACCTATGGAGAGGTTTCCTACAAAATAAACGACTGAGGATATATCCACGCCAGCAAGCGAGAGGGCAGTAAGCGTAACTACAAATAGCAAAATCAAGTGCGTTGTCGAGATTGCCAGATTTAGATACGGGCTCCTTGAACCGATTATCTTTTTGCCGAAGTCAACAACAGTCTCCACGATCACCACACCCACTGTGAAGGCGGCAACGCCTACCACGACCGTCTGCGCCATTGCAAGCACGGAACGCGAGATCAAGGTTATCTCTTCAACCCCCAGTGCTTTGACAGCTAAGCCCAGAGATGCCAGGTATACCGCCATACGCGAGACAACATTGAAAAGCTTGGCTATGTTGTACCCCGAATCCCTCAGCTTGGTCCCTATATCTGTTTTAGCTATCGTCGCCTCAGCACCGCTGTACTTTATGGCCAACTCGACGGCTCTACCAAACACCCTGCCCAATATCCATCCCAAAAAAAGTATGGCAACAGCACCGAATGCTTTGGGTAACAGCTCGAAAAGGATGTGAAAGTAGTCCGTTAGAACTTGTTGAACGCTGGACCAAACGTAAGTCAATATGTCTTCGGTCATAACTGTCTCACGGCGCAATCATCCTGATAGCAAGGCTATAAAGGCTAACGGTAACAACCGCGAGCGCAACGACGACGGCTATCGAGTACACCAACTTGAACATATACGTCAACTCCTGCATCGCGAATGTAGCTGCATCTCTGAAAGTTGGCCCTATCTTGTATAGGCCAGATCTGATGCTCAAATCCTCATAGCTCATACCCCTATTGGAAGTATGCCTTACAAGAAGGGGTAGAGATGCCAACCTGAGTGCTGCGGAAATATAGAACACCATCACTCCGAACCTTGAGTAGAGAAGAGCACCAACGTAATTCGAGAAGGCAGCAAACACTGAGGTCATGAAGTTATAGGTGGCCGTCGTCAAGTGCCTGAATTCGGGTTTGGAGGAAAGCGGGTAGTTGAAACCTGCCAGGTTAAAGCCAGACCAGAAGAAGGTAGCATAGGACTGTAAAGCGAGCTGTCCTGAAAGGTTTCCGAGAAGCGGGAAGAATGCTGGAACCAGGGAGGCGCCTATGCCCGATACAAAGAAGGTGCCTTTAGGTCCGAACTTATCGTATACTCGCCCCCAAGGTATGTTGAAGAAGAAGGACAGCACTGCGGACAGGAGGTTTATCGAGGTCACCCATGTCTCATCAGCTCCCATAACGTTGAACATGTGGTAAGTCCATACAGCCGCAGCTATGTTAACACTGAATGACCAAAAAGACATGGCGACAGCCTGTTTAGGGCTGTCTATGTTCTTCCTGATGTCTGCGATCCTTTTCAGTGTTATCCCTATCCCTCTTGGCCTCTTGGGGTCTCCGTATGCCAAAAAGATCGGCGTAGATAACAACATGATTCCGGAACCGATGGCGAATGAGTAGATGTAGTTGTCCGGGTATCTAATGGTCGTGAAGATATAGGAGGATGCGGCAAAGCCACTCATGGTCGAGAGCGCTATTACCGAATTCCTAGCTGCGAAAGCCCTACCCATCCTCTCGGGTTCCACCAAATCGGCGATTAGGTCGGACCAAGCTAGAGCCCCTACCGAACCGAAAATAGAGGATAAGACGCTCATCGCCATTATTTCGTTAACTCCTCCACATGTACCTGTTATCGGCAGCAGCATGAGGAGCCAAATCACCCTGCTGGCTAAAATGAACCCCGTCATCAAGTACAAACGCTTTGTCCTGAAGCGGTCCAATAGCACAATGGCTGGAAATTGCGCGGCTGGAGTACTCGCGGTAGTGGCCATAGTGTATATACCCAGGTCAGCAACCGTCGCGCCCCTCCTGATAAGGAGGGGCACCAACATGGGGCTAGCTAACGAGTTCGCAAATACTGTCACCACCCCTTCGTATACGCTCGCCCTGAAGCCCCTCGAGGTTGTCTTCAGGATCTTGAGTTCCGTTAACAATCTGCCGGTGGGGCGGGCTATGCTGACTAATAAGCTTTAAAATTTTCAGGAGGGCCAGAAACACGCTCGTGCCAAAACGTCATTCCCCAGGATGGAAAATCGATATCAACGTTTCGGTGTGCTCGACATGTTCCAGCTTCTCCAAGGCCTCGTATATCGTCTTCCTCAGCTCAACCAGATCTCTCGCCTCTATAACCAAGACGGCATCGTATCTACCGAGAACGGAGTTTGCGAGCTTAACGCCTTTAACACCCCTAGCTCTTACAACCTCTTCGGAAGTGCCGGGCCTCGTCTTCACGAGTACGAACGCCCTGATCATGACGGGCACCTATATGACCAGAGATGTCTCCGTCCTGACCACGTTCGGAATCCTCTCGACTTTGTTGTAAATCAAATCCGTAAGCGCCTCTGGGCTTTCAGCCTCGACTACAGCAACCACGTCAAATCTCCCGTAGATAGGATCTGCAGAGGCTACGCCTCTTGTCTTTCTGAGCTGTTCAACCACCTCCAACGAAGTACCTGGTTTTGTAACGAGGAAGACGTATGCTTTCAGTACCATTTGTGTAAATGAGGCAGAAGTAACTTTTTAACGTTTGCGGTCTGTTCCTGTAGCATGGGCTCCATTAAAGCCGTGCTCGACATGGATCCAGGAGTGGACGACGCGATAGCGCTAGCGCTTGCCGTAGCATCACCCGAGGTTGAGATACTGGGGCTGACGACAGTTTGCGGCAACGTAAAGGTAGAGGCAAGCACTAGGAACGCTCTCAGGGTTTTGCATGCGTTAGGTGTCGAGGATGTTGAAGTATACCCGGGTGCGCCGAGGCCTTTAATAAAGGACCTAAGAACCGCCGAATTCATACACGGTACAGACGGTCTGGGCGATTCCGGTTTGCCGGAGTCACCGCTCAAAGCTCGCCAGCTGAGGGCGGCTAGGTTCATAGCGGACCTAGTGCTCTCTTCCGAGCCGAACAGCATCAGCGTTATAACCACCGGGCCTCTGACAAACCTGGCTATAGCATATCTCTTGGAGCCAACAGTACCCGAGTTGCTCAAGGAGCACATCGCGATGTGCGGTGCGTTCGGCCTGACACCTTATGGCTGTGGGAATGTCACACCGGTATCGGAATTCAACGCATTTGTGGATCCGGAGGCGGCTAAGATAGCGTTGTCAGCTAAAAGCAGAAAGTTGATAGTTGGCTTAGACGTGACGAACAAGCCGGAGGCCATCATGGACATCGAGTTCTACAGAAAGCTGGATGCCGTTAAGTCGAGGGGAACAGCTTTGGTGACGAAGGTCTCAAAAAAGGTAATGGAAAGGGACCGTTATCTTAACTTGCATGATCCGATGGCAGTGGCCGTTGCCATGTACAGGTCCCTCGTAAGAACCGAGGATTACTTTGTAGATGTCGTCACAGTCGATGACCCTGTGGTCAGAGGACAAACCGTAGTGGATAGGCGCCACGTTTCCAAAGAGCCGAACGCAAAGGTTTGCGTAGATGTCAATGGTCCTCTGTTCCTTAGCTTTCTCTACGACAGGTTATCCCGGATTTAAAAAGCGTCTCTTGCCATGCGCCGCGGTGAAAAGTCATTTGTAGAATTGCGGCAACCACTCCTTCTCAGCCTCGAACATTTCATTTACCATTTTCCTGATGTCCTCCGGTGTGAGCACCGCAGCCGTCAGCGGATCGAACAACACCGCTTGGTAAGCCAACTCTCTGTCGGCTTCCAGCGCCGCCTTGACCGCCAGCTCTTGCACGTTTATGTTGGTCCTGTTAAGCGCAGCGCACTGAGGTGGAAGGTCGCCCACATAACAGGGATGTAATCCGCCACCGTCAACGAAGCATGGCACCTCTACGCAACACCCGTTAGGCAGGTTTGTTATAAGGTCGGTGTTTTTGACGTTGCCGTTTATCCTGTGCGGCGTGCCAGTTTCCATAGAATCGATTATCATGATGCCGTATTCGTGAGAGCGCGCTATCTCTATCTGCTCCTCGCCTGAAATCTGTCTCTTTATCTGCTCGTAATGGGGTTTCCATGCCTCTTGGCATACCTGGTAATAAAACCACCTGGGTTCGCAATATCTCTTACGCCTCTCCTCGCTGGTCCTGAAGTACGGAACGTACTCTCCGAGATGGTGGCTAGATTCTGTTATAAAATAGCCGAGGGCTTTCATCATCTCGAACCTAACCTTATCCCTTTCGTAGATATCAGGCTTCTTCATAGCCTCCCGAAGCATCGGGTATGCATCCTTACCGTTATGTTTGAACTCCAAGAAGAAAGCCTGGTGGTTAATACCTGCCACCCAATAATATACCTCCTCGTATGGTACCCCTATATAGCCCGAGAGCTGCATCGCAGTCCCTTGAACGCTGTGGCACAAGCCTACGTTTCTGATGACAGTTGCCTCGTTCATGGCCCAACAGTTTATCGCCATCGGGTTCGCATAGTTTATGAGCAGAGCATCCGGACAGAGTTCCCTCATGTCCTCGCATATGTCAATGAGGACGGGCACCGTCCTCAGGCCTCTGAAAACTCCGCCCGGCCCTATGGTATCTCCAACTTCCTGATTAACCCCATACTTGAGAGGTATGTAAACATCCTTCTCGAACGGCTTCAACCCTCCGACCTGTATCATGATTATGACGTAGTCAGCACCGTCAAGCGCTTCCCTGCGATCGAGCGTGCTGCTGACCCTCATCTCGGGTGCGTATTTCGAAGTCATCTTTTTCGCAAGCTCGGTTATCGTCTTAAGCCTCTCCGCGTCGATGTCCATTAAACACAACTCTGCCCTTCCAAGCTCTGGATAGGAGATAATGTCCGAGATCAAAGTCCTCGCGAACACCACGCTGCCCGCACCCACAAACGTTATCTTGATTCCTTTCAATTTCGCGACAACCTGAGCATTTTGAATATAAAAAACCTAGCTCTTGACTTTTTCGCTTGCTTTTTGAACGAACTCTTTTTAAACCCTCAGAAAAATTTAATACCGCCTTGAAAGGGCTATTTGCCTCAAGCGCGCATGGCAGCTGAGAACAGGGTTATAACGCTACGGCAAGTGGAATCTTTGGAGAGGGTGTATAATCAAATCTTGGATCTCGTTGGAGCTAGAAAAGGAATAAAGGCCGGAAACGCGCTTGTGACCTTCCCCAATAAGGAGAAGACTGTATGCGAATTATCAACGACGTACATAACGAAACCCGGAAGGTTCTCTAAGGAACAGAGGGTTGTCGTGACGCTCACCTTCAACAGAATCGAAGACGGCGCGTACGTGGCCAACGTAGCGGATTCTGTTTTCCACATAGTTTCCGAGGATAAAGGCGGTTTGAAAGAGGTCTGGAGTGGGAAATTTCAAGAAGCCGCAGAGAGGATAGAAGACGTAGTAAAGCTGTATACGGAGGCCATAAACAACCTGGCTAACAAATTCTCAAGTCCATCCAGCTAAGCTATTCCTGTAAATAAAATTAGAATGTTTGGTCGATTATTTTAGATAGAAAGTCTTTTAAGTGTTTTTTACGTTATATCCGTGCCCCGTTAGGGTGGGGAGCCCAAGTCTATATATCGGGGTTCGCCCTGTTGTATAGACAAGGGAATTTACCAATCACTACCCTGCGCTAAAACGCAGAGCCGAGATTGGTAGATGAGGCAGTGGTTTGCAGGTGGTTAGGGTAGAAACCTGCTGACCTAAGCCCTCTGCACCTTAGCGGGGCATTTTTGTTCAATCAAACAACATTGAGGTTGAATCTAGGTTCCATTTCGGCCTCTCTTCCACGTATTCTTCAGGGTTGAGTTCATCGACTTCCTTGCGGTCTACATCGATGACGCATATGGAGTGCAAGCGGGCGTTTCTTATCTCGTTTTCCGAGATGGGTGGGCTGTTGTAATAGAGGTCACAAAGGGCCTTGAACTTGGAGATCTCACTATCGCTCCTGTCCTTGGGTGGCTTCATGAAAATCCGAGGGACGGGTAGGAGGACGTATGGAGGTACACCCAGGCTGAACTTGTCTGCATAGGGGCTGTACCTGGAGATCTTGCTCACTATCCTCGCAGCTGTATAGGTGTTTGGGTCCAGAGCGTGTTCAGGGGGCACAAACCCTGTCTCAACCTCTACGATCAGTCTTCCGTCTCCTTTGATGGCAAAGATGTCACACACAAGTGTTTGGGACAGTTTGTATTCCACCTCGACTTCATAATCTGCCCTTATTAGGCTGTTGGCACACAGCAATTCCATCAGGGAGTGGTTGCTCTTGACCAAATTCTCCCTCTTCATGTTGACCAGCTTCTGCCTGAGTACTAACAACTTCCTAGTCACTCTCTCCTCGCCGTCTAATCTCTCCAATAGTTCATCCAAGTCCTCTTCAAACTTGTCTCGCACGGTCATCAAGACATCCTCTCCACGCGATATCCGCCTCGCATTACACCCGGATTACGTCTTGCGCACCTGTTTTTTTCTTTAATAAATGTTTTTATTTTTCAACCCGAAGTCCTCCTCGTTCCAAAATGCGCTCCAAGGTTGGTATGTCTGAAGAAGACCTGAGGGAATCGCTTGCCGAGTATGCGCACGCTATATACAAAGCCAGGTTAGCTACAGGTCCGGGTGGCACTCTGAGCGCAAGGTTGCCAAACAGCAGCTTAATCTACGTTAAGCCGAGTGGTTATAACCTGGGGGAGCTAAGTCCCGGAGACTTCGTAGGCGTGGACCTGAATACGCTGCAGGTTGTGAAAGGTGACTTGAAACCCTCAATGGAAGTTTCAGTGCTTGCGAAATGTCACCTTGCCAGGGATGACGTGAACGCTGTTGTCCACGCTCACCCGCCGTTCTGCATCGCCCTTAGCTCCGTAGACCTCGAAATAAACATGCCCTTATACCCTGACCACGTGGTCTTCCTAGAAGAGGTCGCAACCTTGCCCTTCTACGTACCTGGCTCCGAGGAACTGGCCAAGGCGGTTGGAGAGGCTGCAAGGACACACAACTGCATGTTGCTGAAGAACCACGGCGCGATAACGCTTGGTTCGTCGTTAAGAGAAGCGTATTACAGGCTTGAGATAATGGAGGAGAGCGCAAAGATCATCGTCTTTTCATCGCTTTTAGCAAGCCGCAATAGGCTGAGCAAGAGACCGACCTCGCTATCCGCCGAGCAGGCGAATGCCATAAAGAAGCTACAGATGGAGGCTTACAGGAAGCAGTTGGCAAAGAACTGGTGAACCTCTGAGATATCTCAAATTCGCTCAACGCCGTGGGGATCCCTGCAGGGGGAGGCTACTGAGTAGGAATCACCCCTCTTTCGTGAGAGGATCTTTAACGTAAGCTAGGACAGCCTACTCGACAATTGCTGCCTTCAGGTCTCTGAAGTCTTTGGCAAGGTCCGTATAGAGCCTCTTGTAGATCTCGTAAAGTCGCTCGTACCTGAGAGCAGCTTCCCTGTTTGGTCTCATGACCTCGTGGGCTGACAACCAGTCGTTTATCACCTCGTATCCCTTGAGAGTGTTAGTTCCGACGCCGGATAACAGGGCATCACCGTAAGGTGCGCCTATGCTGGCCGCGAGGTACTCCACATCCCTGTTTAGGACGTCCGTGATTATTCTTCTCCAGACTCTAGACCTCGCACCACCGTTCACTAGTATCGCCCTGTTCAATGGTATTCCTGCATCTCGAGCAGCCTCTATGCAATATCTTATAGCGTACGCTATGCCCTCGAGGACCGACCTGAACACGTGGGCTTTGGTGTGGGTGAGCGTTAGGCCGAAGAAAACCCCCCTTACGTATTCGTCCCACCATGGGGCCCTTTCGCCCGCCATCATGTGGGGCAAGAATATCAAACCATCGGAACCCGGTGAAACCTTCTCAGCCTCAAGGTCCAGTATGCTATACGCGCTCAAACCCGCCTCCTTGCCTAGCATACTCTCGATGCCTCCAAAGGTGTCCCTGAACCACCTGATGCAGTAACCTGCAGTTATTATGCCGGCAAAGGAGTAGAACTTTCGGTCATCGTAGGCTACGTGTGCGTAGTTTACCAGTTTCGGAGAAAATCTCGGCTCGTCCTGAATAAATCCGTTGCAAGTCGAGGTCCCCAGCATCATTGCAAGCTCCCCATCCTCCAGCGCCCCAACGCCCAAGGCCGACATGGGCGCGTCTATTCCCCCTGCGCACACCGGCGTGCTCTTCGCTAACCCGCTCAGATCAGCTCCTGCGGACGTTACCTCCCCAACTACGTCCTTAGACATGCTTACCTTTTCCGGGAAAAAGCTCCTCGGTATGCCGAGTTCTGACATAACGCTCTCAGCAAACTTCCTCTCCCTAGGGTTGTATATGCCACCGTAGTTACCTATAGAAGAGTAATCCACTGATACCTCGCCCGTTAGCCTGTATATGCAGTAGGCATTGGGCGTGACGAACTGATATATCCTGTTCCAAACATGCGGCTCGTTCCTCTTTATCCAGAGCATCTTAGTGTATCCGTAGTAAGGATCTATCGTGTTACAAGTCTCCCTGAATATGGCATCCTCACCTATGTTGTCCCTGATCCACTTGCATTCTTCGGTCGCTCTCCTGTCAGCCCATATCAAGCATGGCCTAAGGGGTTTCATTTCTTTGTCGCAGGGAATGCCGGATCCTCCATAAAGGCTGCTCACACAATAACCGGCTATGTCGCGCGGGTCGACTTTCGTCTTCTGTATGACCTCCTTAACAGTCTCGCACAGCGCGTTAAACCAGACATCTGGCCACTGTTCGGCCCAACCAGTCCTAGGGGTTAAAACGCCATACTCGGCAGTCGCGCTTGCTAGCTCCCTTCCACGTGTGTCAACGAGCACTGTTTTTGTTGCAGAAGTTCCTATATCCGTTCCCAGAAGAAGGTCCCCCAACCTCTGCACCTCAACAGTAACATGCAAAAACAAGTTATTAAAATATATCGCAGGCTTATAAATATCCGTCGGAACAAATTTTTAACCAAGTGGACTTCAGCATCTTGCCATGCAAAAGGTGTACGTAGTTACAGCTTCCGTAAACGAGCTCGACAACCTGAAGTCGTTCAGCGCCTCTTTAAATGGAAGGGCTGAGGTGATCGTCATCGACGAGGGGGACGAAAGACTCAGGGAGCGCAACAGGACTGCACTGGATGGCTTGAGGACAAGGTTTTTTGGTCCAAGGGAACGGGAGGAGTGGTTCAAGGGCAGATTTGGTGATCAATACGATGTCCCTCTTTCTGTGATTCCTCAAAGGTGTCACGCGGAGACCAGCTTTGGGTTTTTGGTCGCGCTGGAGGAGCTCGCTGATTTCGTGGTCGAGCTGGACGACGACGTGTTCCCCGTGGAAGGTTACGGCCTCTTGGAGCACCACATCCGAAACCTCAACGAATCTCGCGCCGTTTTCGTCTCTTCTGATGGGCGGTGGTACAACACCTTGGAGAACCTAGAATTGTCGGGCGCGGGTTGCAAGATCTTCCCCAGAGGGCATCCCTACTCCAAAGAAACCAGAGATTGCAGGTACTCTTGGCGAGACCTGAGTTGCGAGAGCGTCCTGAACATGGGCCTCTGGTTGGGCAACCCCGACTTGGATGCCTTGACGATAATCGCGCAGGGAGGCCTGGATGGCCGTTGCGATATAAAGAGCTTGAGGATATTGAGACCTAAGGTTGTCGTCGCACCCGAAAACTTCTTCTCGGTTTGCAGCATGAACGCCGCATTCCGTTCTAAGGTCATACCGGCTTTCTATCAACTGTACATGAACTTCATGGGAATCGACAGGTTTGATGACATATGGTCGGGTATTTTCCTAAAGAGGATCGCAGACCACCTCGGTGAGACTTTGAGCTTAGGCTTACCTCCTGTGTATCACTCAAAACGCCCGCGAAGTAGCTTCAAGGACCTGAGGTCCGAGCTAGAGGGCATGGCGCTGAACGAAACGCTCTGGAAGGTCGTAGGCTCTCTAGAGATCGAAGGCGATGACTATCTGGAGTGTTACTCGGAGCTCACCGAGGGCCTCGCGAAAAGGGTTGACGCGTTCAAGGAGAAAACGCACAGGGACTTCATTTCCTTGACTGCCGAGAAGATGCGCCTGTGGACAAGAGTCGTTGAGAAGGTCTCCTGAACGAAATCAACATTGCGTTATGGCCTCGTTAAGCCTTCCGCAAGGGCATGTAACGGGTACTCATCAATTCCCAGCGTTTCTCTACGTTCCCTTTAGCATTTCCTGAGGAAATTGGCTATTAACGGCGCCACGGAGATCTTGCTTATGGGCGATGGTATGGTGTCCGTTGCAGCTATGTCCTCCAAACCTGAAGCCATAAGCCTCTCGAGAGCGCCGCTTGCAAGCACTGGATGGGTGCAGATGGCGCACACCTTCCTTGACCCCGCCTCCTTTACCAAGTTTATTGCGTTCAGCATGGTGTCTCCAGTGGATATTATATCGTCCACGATAAGAGCATCCTTACCTTTAATCTTCTTTGCACTGACATCATCTATGGTTGTGGTAACTTTGCCGGTTATCCTGTCCCTGTGTTTTGTTAGATATATGTGGTCGGCACCCAAGTTCTCTGCCACTAGCGATACGTGCTTTTCCCTCTCCTTGTCAGGAGCCACCACCACAGGGTCTCTTATGCCTTTTATGCTCTTTATGTATTCAACAACGGCAGGAATGGATGATATGTTCTGGGCTCTTATCTTGAAGGACTTCAGAGCGGCTTCTGAATGCACATCCACGGTAATCAGCGAGTCAACGCCAGAAAATTCCAACATCTCCGCCATGATCTTGGAGGTCACAGCCTCGCCCTCTCTGTATCTCTCAGCCTGCCTGGCGTAAGCAAGGTACGGCACAACCGCCACTACCCTGTCTGCCCCCAAATCTCTAGCCGTTCTCGACAACGAGATTAGTTGAAAAACGTGGGTGTCCTGAGGCCTGTATGTTGACTGGACTATGACCACCTCCTCACCTTCAACTTTACCTGCGATTCTCAGGTAACTTTCACCATCAGGAAAAACCTTGTACTCAACATCGACCTTTCTGCACGATAACTCTTTGGATATGGCGACACCGAGCTCCCTCGAGGACGGACCTGGTATAACTATCATGACATACTCCGACAAAAACTACTTTTCAGACTATTTAAGCACTCCTAAAACGTTTCATAAATTCCTCCTCATAACCTTTTTAGAGATCTCCTCGTTCCTAGCCATAAAGGCTGAGACCTCCTCAGCGCTTGAAGGTCCCTCCATTGGACCGAAGCGAGTTACCTTAATAGCTCCTGCAGCGTTTGCAAACTCAAGGCACCTCTCCACACTTTCGCCTCTGAGGTACATGTAAACGAACGCGGCGTCAAATACGTCTCCAGCTCCAGTGGGGTCTATCTCCTCTACAGGGTAGGCCGGAGCCCACACAGCCTCCCTCGAATTCAGTACCGCTACACTCCCCTGACTCCCCATCTTAACAACAGCCATTTTCGCCCCCTCCTCCAACAACCTAAGACCTGCCTCTACTACATCTTTTTCACCCGTTATGGCCTCGGCCTCCGTTTTGCTTGGCATGACGATTTCAGAGTGTCTTAAGATCGGCAAACACAGCTTCCTTATCTTTGAGATCCCTATAAGCTCTGGCCTCAAGTTTGGGTCGAAAGTTATTTTTAAGCCGGAGTCTAGAGCTATGGAGGCCGCCCTCTCGCAAGCTTTCCTGCTGCTCGCGCTAACACTTAAGGATGAGCCCATTATGTGAAGTGCTCTGGAGTTGCCCACCTTCTCTCTCGCCACATCTGATGGCCGTAACTTACCAGCCGCGGAGTGCCGCAGATGGAACAGAAATCTCCTCTCTCCTGAACTCCGATACATCACGAAGGCGATCCCCGTCGTATAACCTCTAGCAGTTTTCACAGCCTCCGTGTTAACCCCATCCCTGCGCAACCTTCCTAGTAAAAGCTCTCCGAAATCGTCTTCACCTACAACCCCTATTATGGCTGAATTCAAACCCAACCTAGCCGCGCTGTCGGCGAATATCGCTGGTGCGCCGCTGGGATACGGCCCCAGATATTCGCCTGCGACATTGTGAGGGACGTCCTTTTGCTTCCTCATGATTTCGACAAGTATCTCCCCGATCGTCACTACGTCGAACCTTGTGCTCAACATCCCACCTATTTTCAATTAGCCTTAGGTCTACTTCAGTGCACAAGCTTCAAAAAATTTACGCCAGTCTAGGGGTATCCCAAGATGGTTTGCTAGCGATCTCAATAGTCTTTTCGCGTCCATCCAATCGTTGGGCAACAGAAATTAGGTATGCGCCAAGGGAAACAAGCGAATCTAAAGGCAGAGAGGACATTAAAGCCGGACAAATGTACCACATCAACCCACATTAGGGCTATTATCCATGCGCTTTTTACAATTAAGTTATTGACGAAGCACAACGAAATGCTTATTAAACTTTGGTGTTTATGAGTCTTTCGACCGTAAAATGAAGGTAAGTGCGAACACCCTGAAAAAATTAGAAGCAGAGTATCCAAGTTATCTCGAAGGCGATGACATAGACAGGTTCTTCGAAGACTTTGGAATAAAATTCGCGGCAGGCCATTGGTGTGCTGGGGACTTCGTCGACAGATTTGCCACAGGGGGATATGGCTGGGGAGCGAGCGACATAGTGTCTCAAATCAAGAGGGTCCATGCAGCAGGGATCAAGGGGATCGAGTTTCACAACTCCGTTTTTTTGACCCAAGACAATGAGGTCGATGAGGATTTGATCGGAAGGGTGAAGGACATGTTGAGGGAGTTCGATATGGTGCCTACCAACATGAACACCAACCTCTGGACCGACCCTAAGTGGAAGATGGGCGGGATAACGAACCCGTCTAAGAAGATAAGGGAGGAAGCCATTGAAGTTGCGATCCAAGGGATCGAAGTAGCCAAGAAGCTTGGGTGCTCAAGCGTCGCGCTCTGGCCGGGCAGTGACGGATGGGACTATAACTTCGAGGTGAATTACGGGGAGCAGCTGAGGTTGTTCACAGACGGGTGCGAGAAGATAAATAGGGAGGCCAAAAGGGCTGGGTTGGTTTTTGGTCTAGAACCGAAGTTGCATGAACCCAGGGAAAATAACATGGTCGTTCCGACGGTCGGTACAGGCGCGTTGGTCGCGAGAGAGGTCAATGAGAGATGCGGTGGTAAAAACATGGGCATATGCATCGACTACGGTCATGAGTTGATGCTCGACGCCGAGGCGGCGCAGGATGTGTACCTCCTGAAGCAGTTTGGAGTACCACTCGTTAACTTCCATGTGAACACGGCAAAGACCCACAGTAACGACGAGGACCGGGTGTCAGGAACGGCTAATCTATGGGCTTTCACGGACTTCCTGCTCGCGGCCATCGATACGGGCTACGACGGTTGGTTCGGAGAAGATCAATTTACGTACAGGATGGATCCGGTGAAAGCCATGCGCCTGTCCAAGGAGTTATTCGCCAACTGCATGAAGAAAGCTCTTCTAGTTTACAGTAAGAAGGATGAGCTCGAGAGGATAAGGGAAACAGGGGATCAAGCGGAAATAATCAACCTCGTAAAAAGGATAATCCTCCAAGGCTAGATCGCGTTCCCTTTTAGACGCAACGGCAAGACGGCCTGGCTGAAAGAGGGGGCGCGCACACTTATGTTTTTTCACACCGTCTTGAAATAACCAAGATTACGCCACTAAAACGCGTGACAGATACAGTTCATCTCGTCCAGAAATTTCGAAGAGCCCATCTTGCTTACGAACTTTGAAATATGTCATATTCTGAGTTTTTCATTTATGTCTCCTTGGTACTCCTCTATCTTGAGATCTTCCACATCCCTTACGTTGACTGGCTTTTTCAAAACTGCCGACTCATAAAAGCCGAGTGGTATCGCCATGTCCTTGTAAGCCTCGTATCCGTCAACCTCCGGTTTGCGCTTGTTCACAACGGAGTCGTAGAAGTCATACAGCTCTGTAGCAACGGTATCCCTAATGTCCATAGGGAACATCCTGGCCCTATCCTCGGGCCCGAGGCTCTCGAACATCCTGTTCACAAGAATGCCTATGCCGTGTATCTCTACCGAGCCATCCTTTTGAACAAACAACCCGTCGTTGTCCAAGGAACCCTTTGAACCGTATATCGTCCTAAAGTTAATCACCTTGCCGGGGGCGGCCCTGGTCCAAAGCCACTGCGCATGCACATCACCCTCATAGCTTATCACTGCCATCGTCATGTCGTCAACGGTCACCTTCACGCCGTCCTTAATTGGGTCAAAGGTCTCCTGAACAGCGTACACCTCTGTGGCCTCTCTTCCGAGCTGGTATCTATCCAGGTCCGCTAGGTGAACCCCACCGTCGAAGACCCAACTCCCACCAGCCAGGTACCTGTCCTCCCTCCACCCCCAAGCTCTAGCATTCCAACTAACGGACGACCAAACGATCATCCGCGGGTCTCCTATAAGGCCCTGCTCTATGGCCCAGCGGATCGCCCTATTCTCGGGACTTCGTCTGTAGTTCTCGGCCACAGCAAGCACTCTGTTGTTCTCCCTCGCCTCCTCCATGATGATCTTCGCCGCTCTCATCGTGATGCCCAGAGGCTTCTCTATGATCACATCTAAACCCTCTTCGAGACACAGCGTTGCCACCGTGTGGTGTACATTGTGGGGTAGTGCTATATCCACCGCCTCAAGGCTCTCGTTTTTAAGCATGCTTTCAAGATCGGTGTACACCTTAGGGCTGTTGTCTTGAAACGCTGATATCGCGCTAGCCTTTTCTTTAGCCATCGTTTCCCGGGTATCGCAGACTGCCTTGATGTTGAAGACCTTCAAACCCTTTGAGTGCAATTGTCTGTAGGCGTCTACGTGAGCTCCCATCATGCCTCCACAACCAACTAGAGCTATCTCCAGCTTCCTCAACGATTCCATCCCTGCTAGGGAGGCTTTGAAATCTATAAAGTTTTTACCCCTGGAAGTGTTTAACTCCGCACCGTCTAAAATATGGACTCGAGGTGACCCCTGCTCTTTTTATCTAAAGAATAGACATCGAAGATTATGTACATGTTGTCCTCTACGTCGACTATGACCACCCTGTTTCCCACCAGGGAAATGCTCCTCCTACCTCTGGTCCTGAAAACACGTTGCCCCCTGTCGGTGTCTACATCCCAGATGAACTCATCTCCACTCGTCTCAAGGTTTCTTATCGCGATTATACGCGGCATGAAATATGTCCTGTCGAGCGATCTCTCCAGAGCCTTTTGCGACTTCTCGTCCAAAAGCCTGTAATCTCTTATCGTAACTACCTCGTTTCCCTGCTCGTCAACTAGTATCACGAAGTAGGGGTATGAAAGTGGAAAGGGCAGCCTGGGCACAACCCCCCTGAAAACCTGGTCAATGAACCTGACATCCAGCTCATTAAACTTAGAGCCATCCGTTATCGCGACCTCCTTAGGGTCGTTGACGGTCCTAAGGTCATGCTCAAAAAACATCTTCACCTCACCTGCCACTTCCGCCTCACCTCGCTTCTTGGACGGCTTTCAATCCGGCCTCCTCAGCGAATTGAGCCTGATATAGTTGCGCATAGAGGCCACCACTTTTCAGGAGTTCTTCGTGCGTCCCTGTCTCGACAATCTTGCCCTTGTCCATCACCACAATCCTGTCGGCGTTTTGAAGCGTTGATAACCTATGTGCTATGACTATCGTGGTTCTGTTCTTGACGAGTCTATCCATGGCCTCTTGTATCTGCCTCTCTGTTATCGTGTCGACAGATGATGTCGCCTCGTCCAATATCAATATCTTGGGGTTTGTCAGTATGGCTCGAGCTATGGCCACCCTCTGCCTCTCACCGCCAGAAAGCCTAGAACCACGTTCGCCAACCGGGCTATCGTAGGCTAACGGCAAGTTCATTATGAACTGGTGTGCGTTAGCCGCTTTGGCGGCAGCTATTATCTCCTCGGGTTGTGCTTCGGGCTTCCCGTAAGATATGTTGAACAAAACCGAGTCGTCGAACAGTATGGGCTCCTGTTGCACAACGCCGATCTGCCTCCTAAGGGCATCTAGCCTCAGCCTCTTTACATCGACCCCGTCTATCTCTATCCTGCCCTCTATCGGATCGTAGTGCCTCATTATGAGTTTCACTAAAGTCGTCTTCCCGGATCCGCTGGGCCCAACTATGCCGACCATCTCGCCAGCCTTTATTTCTAGGTTGATTTTGTGTACAACTGGTATGTAGGGCTCGTAACCGAACGTCACATCGACGAACTTTATGTTGCCCTTTATCTCCAACTCCAAAGCGTTTGGGTCCTCCTTAACGTCCGATTCGACTGTCATTACCTCAAGCACTCTCTCGCCAGAGGTCAAGGCTTGTTGTAGTGGTTGTATCAAGTTGGTGATGGAATTGACGGGGTTGTAGAACATCCACATGTAGTTCACGAAGGCCACGAGAGTACCCAAACTCAGCTCACCTCCCACCACGGCGAGGCCTCCGAACCACCAAACCATCACGGCACCTAGCGAGGCAAGGAACCCGAGCAGGGGGAAAAACTGGAGGTGCAATACCGTTATCTCCTTATCCGACTGTATGAGCCTTCTCAGCTTCTCTTCGAGCCTCTCTATTTCCGAGTCCTCCCTGGCGAAAGACTTCACGGTGATGGCACCTGAGATCGTGTCTACGAGAAGGCTACTAACGTCGGACCACCTCCGCCATGACTTGTGATACGCCTTTCTCGCCCGCCTCCTGAACCTAGGCACCCCCAGGGCGGTAAAAGTCACGGGTATCAGCGCTAGCGCCGCCAGTCTCAAATTTATAGTGAAAAGTATAATGCCGACACCTACCAATAGCAAGGCGTTGACTACCAAGCTAGGTATGCCCCAAGCTAGGAACCATTGAACTCTGCCAACGTCATCCAATATCCTTGATAATATCCTGCCCGAGCTCATCCTGTCGTAAAAGCTCAAGGAGAGCCTCTGGATGTGAGCGTAGAGGCTCTTCCTCATAGAAAATATCACCTGGCGTCCTATGTGCGCCAACAAATATTGCTGTCCGATGTTCAGCAGGGTGCTGAAGGCATAGATGGTTATCAGGTATATTGCCAGTGTTACTAAAAGCTGTATGTCCTTCTCAGCTCCTAGCGCGTTGTCGATAAGCGAACGCATGAGTATCGGAGGTACAAGCGAGAGACCCGTTATACCTATAGAAAGCAAGAGGCCCAACAACATATGAGGCCAATGTGGCCTCAGAAAGCTCAAAAGCCATGAGAGCGTCTCCCTCCTGCCGAACTGATTTTGTACGCCTGCGTAGATAAACTCTGAATCTGGCCTTATGTTCAAGGCAAGATCCAAACCGTTCTTTATCTCCTCAATGAGCGTGGCCGCCTTTCTGAAGTCCTCGGCCCTGTTCCTCCTAAACCTTATCAGACTTTCAAAACTGTCGTCGACACAAACTCCGATTTCAGCGCTGCCTATGTAGTCTCTGAACCATACGCTCGATATATCGCCTATCCTGATTTCTTTCTCAAGCGAACCGCTCCCTGAAAAGACGAACAACCTCCTGTCTCCAACAACAAGCCATCTAACATCATAGCGGCCCTCCTCATTTAGGTCCGACATGAAGAAGTAGGGCGCGTGCTCATCCTCCGAAAGTATGCCTCTGAGTCTCTCCTTCACAATCGACAGGGATTTTTTTACATCTTCCGGTTCAAGTTGTGACACGTGGTTTGAGCGCGCACGCTGCATCAAGTTTGCCAAGTTTATCTCCGGCGGGAAATGCGCTCATATTTAAGGTTTAAATTTATCTGGCCTCGTTACTTCGAGAAAGTTCATATAATCTATTTTTCCGAGATGTAAACACAGTGGTAGTGCCCGGATGCCAAGGACCGCGAGAAGGACGATACCTCGAAGAGGATACGTGATGCTCCTCGTTGGCATACTCATCGGCGCCTCCATCTTCGCGCTGATAAACCTGCTCTTTCCTTCTACGACTGGCGGAACTGGGCATTCCGGGGTCCCCGATCGTATAGAGTTCGAGTTTCTCTACACGAGCGAAAAGCAAAGCTGGATCCAAGAGATGACACCGGAGTTCGAGGGCTGGTTCAAGAATAGGTTTGGCATAGACGTCAGGGTTAGGCTCACCGTGATGGGCTCGCACCAGACTGTGGACGAGATAATCAGGGGCAGTAAACCGGTCGCATGGAGCCCGGCATCAAGCCTGTGGATAGGGTACCTAAACTACAAGTGGAACGAAACGGGGCACTCAGGCGCCATCGCGCAAGACTGGTTCCCTCTGGTGATTTCTCCAACTGTCCTCTGCACTTGGGAAAGTTTCGCAAGGAGGTACGATGTGAAAGGCTTCAGCGATCTTTATAGGCTGGCAAAGGAGGGTAAGGACTTCAAGTTCGGCCATCCGGATCCGCAGCTCAGCAACGGCGGGGTCACAACCCTCATAATGATGTTCGCCGAAGCGGCGAACAAGAGCCCTGACAATCTTACGGTCCAAGATGTGATAAGGCCTGAGGTCAAGGACTTTGTCAAGACCATCGAATCCAAGTCAGTGTACTACGGCTCGAGCACTGGCTTTTTTGGAGCATGGGCTGTGGAAAACGGCCCTACAGCTCTAGATGTTGCCGGGGTTTACGAGAACGTCGTTTTAGAGAATTCTTATAAAGCCAGATCGAAGTGGAACGACAGTCTCATAGCCATATATCCAAGTTCTGGCGTGCTCCTGAACGACCACCCGTTCGTGATATTGAACGGCGACTGGGTTGACCATTGGCAACGTTTTGCAGCCACGCAATACCTGCTCTTCCTTCTGGGCGAGAAGAGCCAAGAGCGAGCTCAGGAGCATGGTTTCCGCCCTGCCAACCCCCGGGTCCCTGTCGACACCAACGTCTTTAACGAAGGCAATGGCGTGCTCTCAAGGTTGGACAGTCTAAGGATCCTAAGACCACCATCAGGCGAAGTGTTGAACTACATACTCTCTCTTTGGGTGGAAGTCAGAGCCGGAGGGATGTGATGTGAAATGGAGCCTTTTGACAAAAACCGTTGAAGGTACAACGCTGATCTCCCTTTTCATCTTTGTGTTTCTGCCGTCGGTCGAGCTGCTGATTTACACCTTGATGCACTATCAAGAGATATACGTGAACGTCTTCGCCAACCCAATAACATTTGACTCTGAATGGAGGAACATGCTGAGCGCGCTCTGGCTTTCTGTCAGGTTGTCAGTAACGTCTGTGTTCATAGACCTGATAATAGGCGTGCCACTGGCCTACACCCTTGCGACCAAAAAAATTCCGGCGAAGCAGTTCCTGTCCGAGTTGATGACCCTGCCCTTGATAGTTCCTACATCGGCTTTCGGTTTCGCTTGCATGTTGACTTGGGCAAGCCCTTCGGGGCTTGGGTGGCTTTTGGGACTCAAGAGGGGCATCATCTCTCACTATGAGGTCGTGCCTTTTCTAGGAGTCCCCACGCTCCTCCTGTTGGTGCACGTCGCCCTTACTTTGCCATACTTGGCCAGAAACCTCTACACTACTATACTTGAATCTGATCCCACCTACGTGATGGCGGCAAGAACTCTGGGGGCCGCGTCAGCAACTGCTTTCAGGACGGTCACCCTGCCAACGGTATTACCCTCCCTGATATCCGGCATGGTACTAGCGTTCGCGAGATCCCTAGGCGAGACAGGGGCCACGCTGGTGGTCGCGGGTGTGCAGGTCACAGCCTCGGTAGCGATAGTTAGATGGCAGTATCAACTAAGGGTTGCCTCTGCCACATTCTTGGGCTTCATACTGATACTCGTATCTTGGTGTCTTATAGTCCCCATCGAGCTTCTTGCTGAAAGAGGCCCTCGGGCGAGGAAGAGGGAGATAGGTGTTTTTGTTCGTTTGGAGCGATATCTGACTCTGCTTGAAAGGAGGGTTTCAAAGGGCCTCTCCTGGCTCAAAGACCTATTGGGCATAATTCCCTTCCTGCTACTCTCGATCGTCCCCATCCTAACCGTGATCGTGCTCTCCTTTAGTTATATGTATGCAGACCCTTTCACCGGAAGGGTCGAGGGAGGGATACTGTACTACCTGCTCGGTCCCCCCTCTTATCTAGGGGCGATACTAAAATCGCTCTCGACATCTTTTGTTATATCGGGCACAGCAACCCTAATCGCTATATCTATAGGTTTGCCCACGGCCTTCTTGGTATCGGAAAGGAGATATGGGAAGATACTCAGGACGTTGTTGAGCATACCTCTGGTACTTCCGACATCGGCACTTGGTCTCTCTATGTTGCTGTTCTGGGCTGGCAGGGGTGTAAAGCCGGGCGTGTGGTTGACCATAATGACCCACGTGGTCTTTATGGTGCCGGTCGTTGTGGAAGCGATAATCTCGTCCTACAAGACCGCTGGTGAGAGATCTCTGAGGGAGGTGGCCAGGAGCCTAGGGGCGAACCCTTACGACGTGCTCGAAACAATAACCCTCCCGCTGATAAAGAGCGGAGTCATCACGGGTGGCGTCTTGTCCTTCGCCCAATCCCTCGGGGAGACCGGGGCGACATTTTTGGTCATGGGTTCGGACATGACGATCTCCACCCTAGTGGTTAACATGGTCGAGGCCCAGGCGGTACCTGCGGCGCTCTTCACCTCGGCGCTCCTCCTCGCGATATCGACTACCATCCTGCTGGCCTTCAAGTACCTCATGAGGTGAGAAACTTGCCAAAGGTCGAGCTCAAGGGGGTTTCCAAGAGGTTTGGCGATGTTCTGGCACTGGACTCCCTGAGCTTCTCGGTTGACGAGGGTGAATACTTCTGTCTCCTCGGTCCTACTGGCGCCGGCAAAACCACAACGCTGAAGGTGATTTCCGGCCTCGTAAAACCCGACTCCGGAAAGGTGTTCATAGACGGCGAAGACGTCACAGACTCGCCTCCCGAGGAGCGAGGTGCCTCCTACATGTCGCAAGCCTTCGACCTCTTTCCACACTTGGACGTTCTTTCGAACGTGGCATATGGTCCAGCCATACGAGGTCTAAATGAAAGGAAGGCTGAAGAGGTCGCGGTACAGTTCCTGAGACTTGTGAAGCTGGATGAACGAGCTGAATCTATGCCTGGCGAGCTGAGTGGCGGCATGCAACAGAGGTTGGCGCTCGCGAGGGCGCTTTGTTCTGGAGCCAGCCTATTCCTCTTCGACGAACCGCTGGCGTCCCTGGACGCGAAGCTCAGGATGGAGCTGAGGGCAGAGCTGAAGCGCATGGCCAAAGCGCAAGGAGCTACCGTAATACACGTAACACACGATCAAGAGGAAGCTTTAATGCTCGCCGACCGCCTCGCGGTCATAAGGAACGGCAGGCTCGTGCAAACGGGCACGCCATCGGATGTCTATTCCAATCCGAAGAATATATTTGTTGCTAACTTTATAGGAGAATGCAACTTTCTAGAGGTGCGAGTGGTGAAGGTTAAGGGAGAAAGATGTATGATCTCAACGCCCGACGACACCATCTTGGAAGGAGTGTGCAATGGCTTGCTGGAGGAAGGCCGCAGAGCGGTTCTGGCCATAAGGTCCGAGGACATAGAGCTCAGCGGTGGCCGCAACGATATCCCGAATGCGCTCCAAGGAACGATAACCGATGTAAGATTCCTTGGTTACTATGACCGCGTAACTTTGGATCTGGGTTTCTCCAAATTTGTGCACAAGATCTTAAGGTCAGAAAAGTTGCCTTTGTGGCTCAAGATAGGAGAAAGGGTCAAGGTTTTTCTCCCACCCGAAAGCTGCATCGTATACCCGTATCCCGAAGGCGGCCTTCTCAAAGAGCTGGAAGTGATATAATTGCCACGCTTAACCGTAGAGTCGCTGGGCAAATCCTATGGGCGGATAAGCGCTTTAGAGAACGCGACTTTGCAGGTGGAGGATGGTGAATACGTTGTCATACTCGGTCCCAGCGGGTGTGGCAAGAGCACCCTCCTCAAATGCATAGCCGGCATAACGAAAAGCGACACGGGCAGCATCTGGATGGGGGACAGGAGGATCGATGGATTGCCTCCGGAGGAGCGGGGCGTGGGGTATGTTTTCCAGAACGTTGCTCTCTTCCCGCATATGAGCGTGTGGGACAACGTCGTCTACAGTCCTAGGGTCAGAGCCGTACCTGCACATGTGTACCGACCGATCGTCTTCGAGATGTTGGACGTGGTTAGGCTCTCGGTTGGACTCGAACAGTATCCCTCCTCCCTCAGCGGCGGAGCTGCTCAGAAGGTCTCCTTAACGAGGTGTCTGGTGTCCGGAGTTGAGCTCTTGCTCCTCGATGAGCCTCTGAGCGCCTTGGACACAAGGGTCCGCGTACAACTCAGGTACGAGCTCAGAAGGATAGTGAAGGAGGCGAAACTAACGGCGCTCCATGTAACGCACGATCAAGAGGAAGCGATGGCAATCGCTGACAGGATCATTGTCATGAATAACGCGAGGATCGTCGAGACCGGCACGCCAGAGGAGCTTTACCTCAAGCCGAAGGAGCTATTCACCGCACAATTCTTAGGCGAGGCTAATTTGCTCAAAGCCAAAGTCGTTGGGCTTTCACCTGAGGGCAGCATCTTGGAGATTGGTGGCAATGTGTTAAGGGGTCCGAAACTACCTGAAGTAAGGGATGCGTATTGTACAGTGATAGTCAGACCTGAGTTCGTGAATTTGAACCCCTCGGAGGGGGAGATCGAAGGCAGGGTAGGTAAGAAGTCGTTCGCCGGAAGCTATTTCAAGCTCGAGGTCGAGGTCGGCAACATATGTCTAGAATCTAAAGTCAGCAGGAAATCAGTCGCGGCCTCATTAAAAGAGGGCAACAAGGTGCGCGTAAGAATAATGCCTGAAAACATGATCGTTTTTTGGCCTTAAACCTATGTATTCAACACTCTCTCTGTTGTCTTCGGTCTGAAAACGAGGTCGGCCTGATCGTAGAATTAAAATACTCTGGTAAGTACCCGGATATTAATGGAAGAGCGGATAAAGGGCTGGCTAAGCCTAAGGAGAAAGGTTAATGCCCTGGAGCTAATAAAGAGCCATGCAACAGCGGCGTATGAGGTCGTGAGCGACCTTCATTTCTGTATACAGACCTCGCTTTCTGGAGACATACAACAACTCGAGCTACGTTTCGCAGAGCTCGAACAGAAAGAGAAGGAAGCAGACGCGCTCAGAAGAAAGATAAGCGAGGAGCTCGCCAAGGGGGAGCTCAAGCCTGAGGAGAGGGACTACGCGATGCGCCTCTCGAGGCAGATAGACCTAATAGCCGACTTCGCTCACGGTGCTGCGAGAACACTATCTTTCTTTAGGCTCTTCGGTTTGCCTGACGAGGTTAAGGAGCGTATAAGGTTCATGAGCTCGATGGTCAAAGAATGTGCTGGCAATGTGCGTGATTGCATTGCCAATGTCGTAGACGGAAACTTCGAGGAAGCGATAAAGAATATAGAGCTTGTGGAGGACATAGAAACAAAGATGGATGGGAGCTACACCTCGACAAAGGCATTGCTCCTAAACTCGAAGTTTCCCATGGATACGCCTTGGCAAGCTATCTTCCTGATGGATCTGCTGGACTCCATCGAGGAGACCTCAGACAGGTGCGAGGATACCTGCGATCAGGCAAGGATAATAATAGTCTCCTCGCTAACCAAGTAATACCATTTGAGCTTCAGGTTCACGAGGCTGGTTTGGGTGCCTGTGACCTCTAAGCTATACCAAAAAAGTCACAATTGAAGCCGTGGGTAGCTGAGTGGTTGAGCAGTCCTTTATAGAAATACATAGCTCAGGCCATAAGTACCGTGCGTGCGGTCAAAACTACTATAGTTTACCTGTGTTAAAAACCGCTAGTGCATAGTCTGCCGAGCCAAGGCAAGTTTATAAACCGATCGCCTTCAAAAGGTGGTTATGTCGGTGTCCCCTACGGACATCTTGTGGGACCTACCCATAACCTTGATTCTCTTTGGTATAATAATGTTCACGGTATTCCTCACCAAGAGGCTAAAGAACGTGTGGGTCAACCGAAAGTTCATTCACCTGTCGTCAGCTCCAGCAGTTTTAGCTTATATGTACGTCCTCAAAGAGCCTTACATTTTCTTCTCGTTCGCTGTCTTTTTCACTTTGTTGCTACTTGTACCCCATCTCAAGAGCAAGGAGTTGAGCTGGTTTCAAGTGGAGCACAACTTTGGCGAGGTCTTCTACTGCCTCAGCTTCGGAGCTCTGTCCATAGCCTTTTGGAACTTGGACAAGGTTCTCGCTGGTGTCGTAATGCTCTTCATGGCGGTCGGGGATTCGGTTACAGGTATGATAAGGTCCAGGTTCGTCAACGAAAGAAAAAAGCACTGGACCGGGACCGTCGGAATGCTTCTCACCTGCTCTGTGATAGGCTTTTCAACCTTTGGTATCAGAGGCATCGTGTACGCGTTGGTTGCAACCGTTTCGGAGTATCAGCCTTGGGTTGACGACAACCTCTCGGTACCCTTGATGACCGCCTTGGCGAGCTTTATAGTGCCAGCCTGGTGAAGCTTGTTCACGTTTCAAAGTAGCTTGGCGCCCTTTTCGAAACGGTTTCTGCGACATTAACAACTTACGCGAGCCCCAGCAAAATTACCGTGGGATGTTTTCAAGCAAAACGCCTCAAGGCCTTAATGCTTTTTTTAAGAAGGGGTATCAGTTGTCAGGGCCAAAACACTCCGACGTAAATAGCGCGCGCTAAGCGTATATGTGCTCACAGGACCCTTGCGATCTCAGATTTATTACCCGATTCGGTTTAACTCAAAAGCCTCGTGAACTGCTTTAACCGCGTCCTCGCCATCGCCTTTAGAGACTGCAAAGGATATGTTAAGTTCGGAAGAAGCCGCTATCATCTTGACGTTTATCCCGTTTCTGGATACCGCATCGAAAACCTTAGCGGCAACCCCAGGCGTACCCTTCATCCCCTCCCCCACAGCTGCAACAACGCACACATCCTCATCGACTTTTAGCTCATCGACGACTTTGCCGAGCAGGTTCAGCTCGAAGTTTGTGTAAACCTTCTCGGCGAGCTCCCTCTTAACGACTATGCTGACGTTCGACTCAGATGCGCTCTGTGCTATCATTATCGCCTCAGCACCAGCGGTCGCAAGCGATTGGAATATGGTCCCGGCGGTGCCAGCTTTCACGCTCATAGACGGGCCCATGAGATTGAACATGACAACGTCCCTTATCAACGAAACGGCCTTCACAACCCTTCCAGTAGGCTGGGCTGAACCTCCTATGACGGTGCCAGGACCCTCTGGGTTGAAAGCGTTCTTTATTATCACTGGAATGCCCAAGGGGGCTACGGGTATGAGAGTTCTCGGGTGCATGAACTTTCCTCCCAACAGGAAGAGCTCTGTGGCCTCCCTGTAGGTGAGCTCTGGTATAGTCACCGCCTCGGAGACTATCTTCGGGTCGGCGCTCATTATGCCGTTGACATCGGTCCACAGCCAGACCTCATCTGCCTTGAGCGCAGAAGCCAGGATCGTCGCCGTGTAATCGCTACCACCCCTACCCAGGGTTGTTACATGCCCGTCTTGAGTGGAACCGCAGAAACCTCCAACGACGGGAACCAGGTGTTCTCTCAAGAGGGGCGTCACCTTCGTGTTCACCTTCATCCAGGTCAGGTTCATGAGGGGCCTCGCGTTACCGAACTCCTCGTCCGTGGTTATGCCGGCCTCCTTGCCGGTCAAGCCGACCGCAGGCGTCCCGAGCCGGGTTAACAAATGGGCTCCGAGTTTACAGGAGATCGTCTCGCCGAAGGAGAGGACGTGATCTAAGGACCTCCTAGTCAACTCTCCCAAGTACATTATCCCGTATAGCGCTCTCTCCAATTCGGTAAGAATAGCCCCGACGAGCTTGCCAGCTTCAGCGTCGTCTTTCTTTAGGGATTTTTGTATGAGATCCAAGTGTAGTTTACGCAAGTCCTCCAAAACCCTTTTCACATGTTCTTCGTCTCCGTCCATGGCACGCCTCGCCGCCTCATCCAATGTGTCAGTAACCCCGTCGACAGCGGATACGACTACCACAACGTCAGCCTTGGGACGAACTTTGTCGATCAGCTCGCGGACTCCAGAGTAACCCAACTCTTTGATAGTCGCACCCCCAAACTTCATTACGATCAGCAAGGATGTCACCTCTCATAGGCCTCAATCTTCAGAGTGCTGTAGGTTGATGTTAAGGACTCTTTCAGCTCGACTAAGTCACGAACCAACGCCTGCGCTGTTTCGAAACCTCCTGCGCCTTTACCAACCAAAGTTACCTGCCACTCGCCCTCCATGACAAGGGAAAGCGCATTTAGAGGACCATATACGCACAATGGGTCCTCCCTGCTTATCTCCCTTGGTTGAACCCTAGCAAACTCGTGGCTTGCTTCCGCAATCAACCTTATCGTCATTCCGCTATCTAGGGCTCTCGATACGTCCCTCCTACTAACCTTGGCTATCCCTTCTACCTCGACATCGCTTATAGTGACCCTTCGACCCAGGGCCACATTAGTTAAAATTGCAAGCTTTGCTGCCGCGTCAAGCCCATTTACGTCCAAGGAAGGATCCGCTTCAGCGTATCCCAGATCTTTAGCCTCCAGCAAAGCCTCTTCCATCGTCCGTCCCTTTCTCTCCATCGTAGAGAGCACAAAGTTGGTAGTGCCGTTGAGCACCCCTCTCAGAGATAGTATCTCGTTCCCCTTTAGACATTTTCTGATGAAGTTCAGGAACGGAGTGCCACCTCCCACGGTACCGCTGAAAAGCAGCTTCACGTCATTGTGCGATGCAAGTTCGAGGAGTGCGGGGAGTGCAAGCGCTAGAGGGCCTTTGTTGGCGGTTATGACATGCCGTCCCACTCGCATCGCCTCAACTATATGGCTCATGCCAGGTTCTCCGTCCGCTAGGTTGGATGGGGTGAGCTCAGTGACGACCTCGCAGTCCACCTCCCCTATCGCTTCAATCGCGCTCATACCCCTTCGCCCCCTATCCAATCCCGCCACCGTTCCGAACTTACGTTTGGCTTCCAACGCCTCGTCACAACGTATGCCCTTGGGGTCAATTACGGCGCCTCCCCTATCTACAATCGAGACCACCTTTGGCGTGATGCCATATCTCCTTGTGAGGAACTCCCTCCTTTCATCCAGAAGCCCGTGGAAACACTTGCCCACGTTCCCGTAACCAATCAGCATTATTCTCATGTTCACACCTCTTCGATCTCGAACAAAGCTTTAGACACGCCACAGTTTTCAGCGAGAAACTTAAGGGTTATTTTTTGAGATGCAGAAATAATAACTGCTGGGCATATACACAACCGCCGGTTGCCGAGGAAAACCGCATCGATTTAAACTTAATTAAACTCCCATGCGAGTTAGACTTGAAGTCGATGGAAGACGTCTTCTCTCTACTATCAGAGCCAGTCAGAGAAATGGCCTCTGAGCTCGGGATCAGAAGGCCTACTGAGCCACAAAGGTTAGCAATACCCCTAGTTCTGGAAGGAAGTAACGTGCTTCTGCTGGCCCCAACCGGAAGCGGTAAGACGGAGGCCGTTATGTTGCCAATTCTAAGCGAACTATCATCCGAAAGGCCGGGCAGCGGGATATGCCTTCTGTACATAACCCCGCTTAGGGCGTTGAACAGGGATATGGTCAGGAGGTTTAGCACGTGGTGTTCCAAGCTTTCTTTGAGCGTGGGGGTGAGACACGGCGACACGCCGCAAAGGGAAAGAAAGAGGCAGTCCGAAAATCCACCGCATATTCTGATAACGACACCTGAAACCTTCCAGACGGTAATAGTCAACGCGAGGATGAAAGATTTCCTTAAGAACATCAGGTGGGTTGTCGTAGACGAGGTTCATCAGCTTGTCGAGAGCCGCAGGGGCGTACAGCTATCAGTTGGACTGGAGAGGCTGGCAAGGGTAACTGGCAAGGAGTTTCAGCGTATAGGCATCTCAGCGACCGTTGGCGATCCCAAGATGGTTGGCAAGCTGATTGCAGGCGAGGGGCGCGAAATCAAGGTGCTAGAGTGCAGCACTCCCAAGGGCTATAGCTATTGGGTCGAGTGGCCAACGCCCACTCAGGAAGATTTTGAAAGGGCGTCGGTTCTCTTCACGAGCCCGGAGGCATCCGCTAGAATATCCAGGATAAACGAGCTGGCAGAGTTTCACAACGCAACCCTCGTTTTCGTCAACAGCAGGCAGGTGGCTGAAATGTTAACTCTTAAGCTGTCATCTCTTAACAAAGGTTTCGGCATACACCACAGCTCCCTTTCAAGGGAGGAGAGGGAAAGGATAGAGCTGGAGTTCAAAAACGGGAAGCTCAAGGCAATAGTCTGCACATCAACCTTAGAGCTCGGTATAGATATAGGCAGCGCCGACTTGGTCGTACAGTATCTATCCCCACGACAGGTTACCTCCCTCATACAGCGGGTCGGCAGGTCCGGACATAAGCTGGATCTCTTCTCTAAGGGGATCATAATATCCGGATATGCCGACGACGCGCTAGAGTCTATAGCGTCCATCTCTTTAGCCGAGAGGGGTGAGATCGAGGCGCCGGTAGTCCACAAGGGAGCACTGGACGTGCTCGCGCACCAGCTTGTGGGTATGGCGATCGACTCCCAAGAGGGATTGGAGCTCAATGACGCTTTGAGCATCTTCAGGAGATCGCTGGCCTACGAGGGTTTGGATGGGGAAGAGCTAATGGGCGTCGTTAGTTACTTGGAAAGGCTGAGGTTAATAGAGCGCAGAGAAGGCAAGGTCTTCCCCACTAAAAAGGGTCGGCTACACTACCTGAAGAACGTGTCCATGATCCCCGACGAGAGACGATATCTGGTTTGGGATATATCATCCGAGTCTCCAATAGGAAGCGTCGGCGATGAGTTTATCGAGACCAAAGCTAAGGTCGGGCTGAATTTCATATGCGGAGGGGCGATCTGGAGGATCGAGTCCATAACCAGCGACGGGAGGGTTTTGGTCCTTCCCGTCGAAGACCCCACGGCAGCCCTTCCCGGTTGGGATGGGGAAATGCCACCGGTTTCTTCCAAATTGGCCGTAGAGGTCGGCAGGATGAGAGGCGAGATCGCCGAGATGCTGAGGCGTCTGAGCGCAGATGCCGTTGTGGAATCCCTGTCTCGAAGTCGTCCGGCCGACAGGTACGCTGTCGAGAGGATAGTTGAATATGTAAAAGCACAAATCGACTATGGCGCTCCGGTGCCAACCGACAGACTGATACTCGTGGAAGTCTTCGAGAACTACCTCATAATCAATTCGTGTTTCGGGGAGAGGGTGAACCGCGGGATAGGCGTCATGCTCGAGAGGAGGCTCTACAAGACTGGTCTGGTCAGAAACTGGTGGTGCGACGGATACAGGGTTCTCTTCGAACTAGCCACGTACGCGAAGGATAGCGATGTGGAAAAGTCGGTCAGGGAGGTGCTGATGCTCCCCACCGGGGAGCTCGTTAATGAGTTGAAAGAGGCGGTCGAAGAGCGTTTCCCTATGGGCTACTACATGAAACACGTGGCCGAGAGGTTCGGCGTGATAGAGAGAGGTCTATTTCTCAGCGAGGAGTATCTCTCAAGTCTCGTGAGGAATTTCAAAGGGACCCCTATCTACAAGGAGACATTGAGGCAGGTCATGGTCGAAAAGATAGACTGTGAGGGTATCACCAGACTGAACTCGAAAGTGAGATCTGGTGAGGTTGAGCTTGTGTTTCTGCGCACGGAGGGGAGGCCGACCCCGATATCGAGCCCTATACTGTACAAGTTCACCGAGCTACCAGAGCTCATACACCTCGACCCAACCAACACGAACGTATTGGAGAGGACGAGGAAAGCGATATTGGAAAGCATGGTAAATATGCTGTGTTTGGAGTGCGGCACGGTTCGTGGACAAATGAAGGTAGGCGACCTTCCTGAAAGACCTAGGTGTGAAGTATGCGGTTCTGGGCTTTTGGCACCAATCAAAGGATACGTGCCGCGATTGGCCGAGATCGTGAGAAAGAGGCTGGCAAACGAGGCGCTGGATGAAACGGAGGTTGGTGAGCTTTCTAGGGCAAGAAGAGCGGCAGACGTTATATTGTCCTACGGCAGAAAGGGCGCGATGGCCCTTTCGGTTTATGGGGTTGGTCCCCAGACGGCCTCGAAGATCTTATCGAAAATGCAGTACGACGAGAGCGAGCTAATCAGGGACCTGATCAAGGCGAAACTGAAGTATGTACAGACTAGGAGGTTCTGGGATTAACAGTTGTTTTTCAGCGGTCGGGAGAAGGAAGTCCCAAGGTGAATGTCTTCAAGCTATCTACACTTCACGCGGTTTAGATTTTTATGATCGTATTGTTAAAAAACTTAAATGATAGCACAGAAAACAAAGCAATGCTACCTCGTGTCTTCCTCCTGCAGGACATTGGCTTAGAAGTTGAACAATTTTCTAACCCTTCGAGCAGCGCCGGCCAAAACCTTTCTGAAGTATGCATCTACAATGTACAGACTCGTGAGGTAGACGACCCCGCCCACAAAAACGGGCCTTAGCATCTGGACCAAGGCATCCTCAACCTCTCTGGGCAATTCACCTCTATCTCGCGTCATCGCCACAACGAGCGCCATCAAAAGCGCGCAAGCCAGGTACTTGGCCACACTTCGGTACGGGAATTTGAACCTCATGCTTCTCTTGGACATCAAGAGCCTCAGCGAAAAGAACGGCAGCCACACCAAGAGAGACACGGTGGCCCAAGCTGTTGATATGCTCCAGGGTTCGGCTTCAGGGCCTAAGAAAAGCATAGTCAAGGAGATGGCAAGCAGGTAGGCTGCAGAATTTATGTAATACACAAGCGGGACGCGAAACAGGTTGCTCCTAACCAACCTGGAGAGCTTCAGCTCTTGTTCGGAATCTGACCTCTCGGTTCCCAACAGCACAGCATCCACGATGTTGGATAGCCCGCCTAATAGATTCGAGATGATGATCACGACGAGTGTCGTGCTGGCCTTGACGTATTCGGGTCTCAGCACGTTGAGTATTATATCGGGAATCACTAGGGCGCCGACTCCCATAGGTATTAAAAACATGTAGACTAACTTTATAGAATCCTCGACGTCATCTGAACCGCCGCCTCTGAGCAGAGAGGGATAAAGGCCGGAAGCCAAAGCGTAAGAGTAGCTGACTATCGATCCCACGAGCGTGGCGGAATAATAAAGCCCCGCTGGCGCTGTCGACCTCGTAAAAAGCGTTATCAAAACGACATCAAGCGCTGAGATCCTGCCTTGGAGCACGCTGAATAGCGGCAGCCAATACAGCTTCATGAACCTCGAGATGTGTTCACGCTTCAACTCGCCACCCAGATAATTTTTGCCCATGAGGAAAAGCGAAACCAGCCTGACATAGTAGGTTATCACCGTGCACAGAATTGCCCCGCTCAAGCCAAGCCTTGCTTGGACCACCAGCAGGTAAGCTGCAACTACCTTGGTGATTTCGCTGAAAGTCAGCGAGTATCCGACCAGCTGTGGCTTGTGTGCCGTAACTACTGCGGCAATGTAGTCCGTGAAGTATATCGAGAGTATTTGCAGGCTTGCGAGCGAAAAAACGACCGTTGCTATGTGGATTTCACTGGAGGAGAAAATCATCAAAGTAGCTGGAAACCAGAGCACAACTGCGGCCAGCGAGAAGGCCGAGCTTATCAAAAGGCCAGTTTTCGCCGCCTTTATGCCCCTAGAAGCAAATCTGGTCGCAAGCGTGCTTATTGGGGCTCCGGCTACCGTAAAGAAGGGGATTAAGTTGCCTATCAACTGCCAGGAGCCGAATTCTTCAGGGGTCAGCCTTCTGACCGTCATCATGCTGAAAATCACGCCTGTGAATATGCCAACTATGTTCGATGCAAACGCCACGAAACCGGCGTACTCGAGGTGTATGGCCTCATCTCCCTCCATGGCTATGCACTCTCGTTCGATCGGCCACCTGAATGGCTTTCATGCATGTCGGTACGGCTGGTCTTGCTTGAAGACAACAGCTCCCTGTCCATTTTTAAGCTGCCACTCAAAGGCACGAAAGAGCTTTTTAAACCCTGTCCTATTCGTGGTTCCATGGGCCTTAAAGAGCTGGAGGAGGATGCTTCCCGTTGCACTAAGTGTCCTCTTCATACCTCCAGGAGGCAGGTGGTGTTCGGGACGGGGAATTCAAAAGCCCGGGTGATGTTGATAGGTGAAGCACCCGGCTACTGGGAAGACCTCAGGGGCGAACCCTTCGTAGGGGCTGCCGGGAAAATACTGAACACGCTGCTTGAGTTAGCCGGGCTATCTCGCGACGAGGTGTACATAACGAACGTGGTGAAGTGCAGACCGCCGGGCAACAGGGAACCAAACGAAGAAGAGATACGCGCTTGTTCTTATTATCTTGATGCTCAACTTGAAATCATCTCACCGGAAATCACAGTGATGCTGGGAAATCACGCTTCTGCGGCGGTGCTCGGGAAGCACGGCGTCCAATTCAGCTCGATGTTCAGGTCTCATGGTAAAGTCATGGAAATAGATGGAAAGCTGTTCGTTCCCATGTTCCATCCTGCGGTCGCGCTATACCAACCCAACGTAAAGGCAATGGTGGAGGAAGATTGGCGGCGTCTCGGGGGTATCATAAAATCCAAGACCGAGGCGGATAGGGAAGCTTAAGCTAGCGCGCTTGTCACGAGAACTCTTTAATCAGCTTCTCGTCTATGGGGTACTTACCGCACTCTTTGGCAACCCTGACCATCTCCAAAAAGTTCTCCGGTTTAACTCCTGGGTGTATGCTGTTGCTGGAGGAAATTATGTGGCCTCCTCCGGGCGAGGCCTTCGCGATTACTTTCTTAACAGCGACTCTAACCTCCTCGAGGCTCCCCATGCTCAAGATGTACGAGCAGTCGATGTTACCGATCACGCAAATTCTCCCTCCGAACTTCGATTTCACCTCGCCTATATCCATACGCGCTGCAGGTTCTATTGGGTGAAGCCCATCGATCCCACAGTCCACTAAGTCCCCAATTATCGGCCAGAGATACCCATCCGTGTGCTTTATGAACGGCACCCCCATCTTCCTCGCGCATCCGACTGCCCTCTCAAGGTAAGGCAGCACGAACTTTCTAAACTGCTCAGGCCTCATAAAGGGCCCGTGTGCGTTGCAGTAGTCGTCCCCTGTCAGAAGGACATCTGCCCCAACCTCAACAGCCCTCTCCATCACAGCCAGTTTGTAACGCGATATGATGTCCGCCAGCCTAAAGGCATAGTCAGGTTCCCTAGCGTAAAGCAAAAATAGTTTTCTCATGCCGCCTACGAGGTAATGGGAGAACTCGAAAGACTCATGCCCTAGGAAAACGATCGCCCTCTTGCCTTTAAATCTCCTCACGAACTCCTCAAGCGTCTTAAGCCTCCAGTCGGCATCGGGATCTGGCGCCTCGTAGGATGTTATATCCTCCTTATCCCTTATAGGGCCGCCGACCGGGTAACTCAGGCCACCGGCTCCAACTCTCCAGCGGATACCCCACTCGTCTGTGTACTCGTCTCCCGAAATCCAACTCAATCTCTGGTCCTCCCCGCAAGTAACTCCGTCTAGATCGAGGTGGTTACAAAGGTCAACGTAAGTCCCGCCTGCTCCCATTATACCCTCCACCACAGGCTGGTTGACGATCAGTTCCCAGATGGGGACGCGGTCGGGTTCTTCCTTCCTGAGGGCGGAAATGAACCTCTCGCATCCGTTCATACGCTTCAACTCTAAGTTCCTCCCTTTTAAAGCAATTTTCCGCCAAACCATTAATGCTATAAATGGCCTGTTACGTAAAATACTCATGAGGTCGGGGGATGTGGCGCAACAGACGGCTAAAGCGTTCGTGTTAGTCAACATAGAAATAGGGTTGGAAAGGGATGTGATCAAGTCGCTTGAAGCAATGCCTGAGGTGAAGGAGGCATTCAGGATCTACGGGGTTTACGACGTGATAATAAAGATCGAATCCGAGGACATCGACTCCCTGAACAGGGCGATATCCTCCATAAGGAAATTGAGGGGTATTAACAACACGATGACACTGTTGCCGATGGAGGGCTTCGAAAAGCAATAGCGTGATTTTGAGATTTTTTACCTGGCCACCCTACTAGGTTCTGGTTCAAACGTTCCTACCAGATAGCTCGATTTTCGCTCCACAGCCCAAGTGGTATATCATGCAATTCGTCATGTTTTCAGAGGTATCTCAAATCCGCACCTAGGGCACCTGCCCCCAGGGGTCAACCTGTAATCTAGGACCTTGAAACCGAACCTCCTTATCAAAAGTTCTCCGCAGACCGGGCACCAGGTGTTTTCGTACCTGTGTCCGGGCACGTTGCCTATGTAGGGGAAGAGGACCCCCATCGACCTGGCAAGCTCCCTGGCCCTCTCCAAGGTCTTCAAGGGGGTGTGAGGAGCCGAGAACTCGTATTCAGGATGATACCTAGTAAAGTGTATGGGGGTTGAAGGACCCAGTTTTTCGAGGTGCCTCTCCAAGACCCACCTCAAACAATCATCGTCGTCATTTACCCCCGGTATAAGCAGGTTAACTATCTCGACATGTGCTCCGAGTTCTTTGGCCCTCTCAGCGTTCCTCCAAACAACCTCCACATCTAGGCCGCCGCAGTACTTGGTGTAAACCTCGGCGTCTCCCTTGACGTCGATCTTTATGGCGTCCAGCCCTGAGTTCACAAGGGCCTCCAAGGCGGTTAGGGTCATGTAGCCATTCGAGACGAACGTGTTGTAGAGCCCCCTCCTCCTGGCCAGAGGGAATAGGTCGAGGCTATATTCCAAGAGCGTCGTTGGTTCGTTGAAGGATATCGAAGTGCCGTCGCACCCTTCGCTTTTTGCTATTTCCACGAGTTTTTCAGGTGCGATGTAGTTGGCCCTCTCCGGCATCGGCCGGCTCTTCGAAATCTGCCAGTTCTGGCACCAAGGGCATGTAAAGTTGCAGCCCCAGGTTCCGACGGTCAGAGCCATTGTACCAGGGCGGAAGTGAAAGAACGGCTTCTTCTCTATCGGGTTCGCCGAGATCGACGAGATATCTCCGTAGACCAGGGTATAGAGCTTACCTTCGACGTTAGCTCTCGTTCCGCAAAAGCCTCGCGCCCCATCCCGGACCCTACAGCGTCTCTCGCAGGCGTTGCACAGGACCTCGCTCTCACCTAGGCGCTCATAAAACCTAGATTCCCTAACCGTGGGGCAATCGGTTAACTCCAACCCAGTTCTTCTCAAAGATCGCCGACCTATTAGCTTTTTCATGGAGCTTCGCGCAACCCTTATCTTCTGTGCGTGCGTGGGCTATCTCGACGGCCGTCGGGGTGCAGATCTGTTGTCCTTGGAGGAAAACAAGCCTGAAACGGAGTTCTTGAAGTGCGCAGAGTTGTGCGAACTGCTCAGCAAAACCACAAAGAGGAACGAGAAGGTTCAGATGATCGCGGATTTCCTAAAAGGCCTGAGAAGAGAGGAGGTAGCTCCGGCTGTGCTTCTGATCACCGGCTATATCTTTCCGGAGTCCGAGGAGAAGGTCTTAAACATCGGGTTCAGATCCTTGTCTAAACTCTCGGAGAGGTCAGGACAGATACCGTTGTTCAACAAGCCCTTAACAATATTGCAGGTTAGGGATTATTTCGAGCGTATAGCCAGGGCCAGCGGCAAGGGCTCGAGAGAGCTGAAAGAGCGGTTGCTCTCTACGCTCCTCAATAACGCCGGCCCGCTGGAGTCCAAGTACATAATCAAGAACATATTCGGCGAGATGCAGATAGGGGTCGCGGAGGGCCTGGTGCTGGAGGCAATAGCGAAGGCATCGGGTTCGAGCATCGAGGAGGTTAGAAGAGCGTCCATGTTCTTGGGCAACCTCGGCGAGGTCGCAGAGGTGGCTTTGAACAGAGGCCGCGAAGGCCTTCGCAAGCTCGAGATCGTGCTATTCAAACCTGTAAAGCCAATGCTTGGAGAGATGGCTTACAGTGTTGAGGAGGTCCTTCAAAATTTAGGGGGTGAGGTCGCTTTCGAGTACAAGTTCGACGGAGCGCGTGTGCAAATACACAAAAAGGGCGAGGAAGTGCGCATATTCACCAGAAGGCTAAGCGAGGTCACAGGAAGCCTTCTTGAGATAGTTGAGCAGGTGAGGGCTGGATTGGTGTCGGAAAGCGCCATACTGGACGGCGAGGTCATAGCGCTCGATAAGTCAGGTAAGCCACTGCCCTTCCAAGACCTGATGAGGAGGTTCAAGAGAAAGAGGGAGGTCGAGCGCCTGATGGAGAAGATCCCGCTCAAGCTCTTCCTTTTCGACATCCTGTATAACAACGGCCGTTGTCTGGTAGACCTGCCCTACTCTCAAAGATGGGACATCCTGTCGGCTTCAAGAGGCGCTCTCCAAATAGCCCCTAGGATAGTGACCTCCGATCCGGACGAGGCCAAGGCCTTCTTGGAAAGGGCAATCCAAGAGGGCCACGAGGGCTTGATGGCCAAGGCGTTAGACAGCAGTTACTCTCCCGGCACGAGGGGCAAGAAGTGGTTCAAGATAAAGCGTGCCGAAAACCTAGACCTGGTCATCTTGGGCGCGGATTGGGGCTACGGGAGGCGTACGGGGTGGTTAAGCGACTATTACCTTGCCGCATATGACCCTGAAGGCGGCCATTTTGAGCTCGTGGGCAAGACCTTCAAGGGGTTGACTGACGAGGAATTCGAAGACATCACCAAAAAGCTGCTAGAGCTCAAGATATCCGAAGACGAACATACGGTCTGGGTGAGGCCCAGCATAGTCGTAGAGGTGGCTTTCTCCGAGGTGCAGAGGAGCCCACATTACAAATCCGGCTTCGCCTTGAGGTTCGCCAGAATAGTTAGGGTAAGGGAGGACAAGGGCCCAAGCGAGGCCGACACCATCGAAAGAGTTAGGCAGATGTACGAAAGGCAGTTTGCTTACAAGGGGAGAATGGCCGACGAGGAACTGTATTTTAGATGACCGCTTACCTACTTCAACCGCCCCTCTCGAGCACAACTGCCTTGGTATCCGTCTCCGCCTCCACCATCTCCTTGAACTTCTTCGCGTCGTCTACTCCGCCCACTATGGAGCCAAAGTGCATAGGTATCGCGACCTTGGGCTTTATCAACTTAACAGCCTCAGCAGCCTCTTGAGCGGTCATCACGTAAGTGCCAGAAACAGGTAGAAGCGCTACGTCTACCTTTCCGAAATCCGACATCTCGGGTATGACGTCCGTATCGCCAGCGTGGTACACTATAACCCCTCCCATCTCGAATATTACGCCTATCCCCCGATATTCCTTGGGGTGATAAACCACGCCCGGCGATCTAAACTTGTTCACGTTGTACGCAGGCACCGCCGTAAACCTCATCCCGCTAACCTCAGTCGAATCGCCAGGCTTAAGGTAGACGATCTCCTTGGCCTTCAGACCGGAGATCTTGCCCCTGCAGTTAACCGAAGCTAGAATTGTAGTGGAGTCCTTTGTGAATTTCTTCATGTCCGATGGGCTGCAGTGGTCAAAGTGGTCATGTGTGCATGTTATCACGTCTGCCTTATCCGCACTTCTCTTCACGTCAAAGGGGTCCGTGCACACTGTCTTCTGCCCTCTGATTAGGAAACAGGAATGTCCAACGTAGCTAAACAACACCCCACCGTACTCGAACATTTCAAATTACTCAAGGTTCAGGTGGTTAAAAAGATTCCCCCGCGTTGTCCGAGCCTTCACGAACTAGAGCTAAATTCCCGTTCACGGGCTACGGAGGAGCTCTTTGCCCCGTATCTCTCGGGATCTACTAAAGCCTTCCCATCTAAACCTTGAATATGAGCCAGTTTTTCTCTCTCATCCTCACGAGCTTGTACACGCCTCTAAGCTTGCTGCCGAAGAGTTCAAACTCCAGAGCCCCGGGCTTCCTGTCTATCAGCCTGTAGTGCCCTCTGTCCCATATTTCTACCGTTCCTGCACCGTACTCTCCTTCGGGTATCACCCCCTCAAAGTCTATGTACTCTAGCGCGTGGTCCTCCACCCTTATCGCCAACCTCTTGATACCCGGATCGGTAGGCGGCCCCTTCGGAATTGCCCAGCTAGCCAGAACCCCATCAAGCTCAAGCCTGAAGTCCCAGTGCAGATGCGACGCGTGATGTTCCTGAACTACGAACCTATCCACAACATATTTAATCGCGCATGGATATTTATTGTTTAACTTAAACCGTTAGGGGAGGTGGATGCCATGGGGGGAAAAGGACATGAGGATGTTGCCAAAGGTCTCAGCTTGCTTGAAGGCTGGGGTAAGAGCCTGCTCTTAGACATACTCGCGGTACCAACGATTTCCCCAGAAGGCCTAAACTACAAGGAGCTTGTTGAGCTAGTTAAGGAAAGGCTCAACGGCCGGGGTTTAAGGTCCGACGTTCACAGGGTTCCTGATGAAGTAGTAAGGTCTAAGGGGCCAGCCGAGGCAAACGGAAATCCCAGGTACATACTCATCTCCAGGTATGGCAAGGGAAGGCCGGTCTTTCACATGAACTGCCACTACGACGTTGTCCCTGGAGGTCCGGGCTGGACGGAGACGGAACCCTTCAAACCGGTCGTAAGGGATGGCAGGGTCTACGCGCGAGGGGCCACCGACACGAAGGGAGGGGTCGTCTCAGCCCTGATGGCCTTAGTTGCCTTCTCTGAACTTAAGGACGCGGAGGGTTCTGTCGAGGTCGCGCTGGTTCCCGATGAAGAGGTAGGTGGCGAATGTGGTACCATCTACATGCTCGACACGGGTCTCACGAAACCCGATTTCTCCGTGGTGGTGGAACCGAGCAGAAAAGAGAACCTGATCGTGGGCCACAAAGGGGCAGTGTGGGTCGAGGTGGCTATGGAGGGCAAAGCCGCACACGGCAGCACACCTTGGCTTGGCGTTAACGCGTTCGAGAAGATGGTTGTGGTAGCGAGGGAGGTGCAGGAGAAACTCAAACCTCTCGTGGAGTCGAGAGTTAGCGCTTACGGATACGACGTTCCAGGAGGGGAGAGGGCGACGCTTTTGATGGGCGGTGTAGCAAGAGCAGGGGAAAAGATAAATCAGGTTCCCGGCACCGCGCTCTTCACCATAGACAGGAGGGTATTGCCCGAAGAAGACCTGAAAGGCGCAGAAGACGAACTGTTGAAGTTCATAGAGGCGCTCGGAGCTAAGGCGCGTGTTGTGAATCGCCTATCTCCTTGCGTTGTGTCACCCAGCTCTCCTCTCGCCTCCGTCATCTCCAGGTCCGCTCTGTTGGAGTTCGGCTTCAGTCCAACCCCCAAAGTATGCACAGGGGGGTTGGACATGGGCTTCTACGTGTCGCGAGGCTTCGAGTGCGTGACGTACGGGCCAGGAGAGCTGGGGCTTGCCCATGCGCCCAACGAATTCGTAACCCTAGATGACGTGTATGCGTTTTCGAGGGTTTTCTTGAGGACGGCTATCTCCTTGCCGCAAACGAGGAAATCAGGTAGTGTGAGGCCAGAGGGAAAACACTCTTAAGTCGGGCGTCCGCGGGTCTGAGCAGATTGTGTGCTGGACTGGACGTGAAGATGATAAGAGAGGACTTCCCAATACTCAATAGGAAAATTGACGACAAAAGGCTCGTATATCTAGACAACGCTGCGACAAGCCAGAAGCCGAAACAGGTCATAGAGGCGATACGCGAGTTCTATGAGGTGTACAACGCCAACGTGCACAGGTCTGTGCACAGGCTGTCAGAGGAAGCCACGGAGGCGTACGAGTCATCGAGGGAAGCAGTCGCCCATTTCATAGGCGCGAGGTCCCCTAGAGAGATCGTGTTCCTCAGGAACGCCACGGAGGCCATAAACCTAGTTAGTCGTTCTTGGGCGGCCTACAAAATGAGAGCCGGTGACATCATAGCGTTGACGGTGATGGAGCACCACAGCAACCTAGTGCCGTGGCAGATGGTCAGCACGGACAAAAAGCTCAACCTAGTCTACATGGATGTGCGTGAAGATGGGACCTTGGATGAGGAGAGCGTTAAGCTGGTTATGGACAGGAGGCCAAAGTTGGTCGCCGTGACCCATGCCTCTAATGTCTTGGGCACTTTAAACGACGTGAAGCTGATATGCAGGATGGCACGCGAAATAGGGTGCATATCCGTTGTCGATGCAGCCCAGTCGGTACCCCACATGCCGGTTAGCGTAGAGGATCTAGGTTGCGACTTCCTGGCATTTACTGGACATAAGATGTTGGGTCCCATGGGTATAGGGGTGCTCTACGGCAGGGAGGAGCTACTCGACGAGATGCCGCCCTTTTTAGGAGGTGGCGAGATGATAAGGGACGTCGACCTCTACGACTCGAGTTGGAACGAGGTTCCTTGGAAATTCGAGGCGGGCACCCCCAACGTCGAAGGTGCGATTGGCCTGAGGGCAGCTATAGAGTATCTGAGGAGGTTGGGGATGGAGAACGTTCTCGATCACGACAAAGCGCTTCTATCCTACCTCCTACCGAGGTTGGAGGACATAGAAAACCTAAAGGTCTACGGTCCACGGGACACCGAAAGCAGGGTGGGCATAGTTTCGTTCAACGTGCTTGGTATGCATCCGCACGACTTAGCCATGTTCTTGGACACGAGGGGGATAGCTGTGAGATCAGGCCAACACTGTTGTCACGTTCTCATGAAGAGGTTTAACATACCCGGCACGGTTAGGGCGAGCTTCTACATATACAACGACCTAGATGACGTTGAAGAGCTCCTGTCCGCCCTGGAGGACGCAAAGGGGATGCTAGGCCCTTGAGCTCGGTATACAGCGAGAGGATAATAGAACACTACAAGAACCCCAGGAATTACGGGCGCCTAGAGGACGCGCACTTATTTGCGAAGGAATCAAACGTTATATGCGGTGACGAGGTTTCCGTCTATTTAGTGCTAGACGATTCTGGAAGGGTCTCCAAGGCATCCTTCGAGGGCGAGTCCTGCATCCTGTGCAAAGCGTCAGCCTCGATATTAACCGAGTACATAAAGGGCAAGACGAAGGAAGAGATACTCGGGACCGGCCATCGGGAAGTAGTTGAGTTACTCGGTTTGCCGGGGCTCAAGGGTGCGAGGTTGAATTGTGCGCTGTTGCCCATGAAGGCGATTAAGTCTGCCCTGGCTACTTCAAAGCGCTGAGGGGATCATGCAAAGCCCCTTTGGGTCGATCCACTGGGTTGCCGATTACCGTCCTAGTGTACCCAATGCAGCTGGTTTCATAAGCATCACGTGGTTTTCACTTTAAAACGAAAACGGTGTAAAGTATGCCCAGGGGCCAAAAATGAAAGCACTATCCACAAACCAACAGATCTAAGGCCAGACGCCTCTACCGGAATGGAACTAGTGCGAAAGCTTTATCTGGATAAGGTTCGCGCTCTGGTCATGAGGGGCATGTCCGAAGCAGATCTCCTTTCGAGACTTAGGGATTCGATAGTCAACTTGGACTTTGACGGCTCGAAGAACTTGGCGCAAGAAGCGATTTCAAAGGGCGTGCCGGCGAACGAGATAATATCAAAGGGAATAAGCGCGGCCATGGAGGAGGTCGGAAGGAAGTTCGAGGCTTCAGAGTACTTCTTGTCCGAGCTGATAGTGGCAGGCGAGATAAGCAAGGAGATAACCCAGATGCTGCAGCCTTACCTCAAGGGCGCGGAGGTCAAGAAAATAGGCAAGGTCGTAATCGGTACGGTAAAGGGTGACCTGCACGACATAGGCAAGAACATTTTGGGCATGATGCTGGAGTCCGCTGGCTTCGAGGTCATAGACCTGGGTTCGGATGTCTCTGCCGAGGCGTTCGTCGAGGCCGTGGAGAAGAACAAACCAGACATAGTCGGCATGTCTGCCCTCCTCACCGTCACGATGGTGGAGATGGAGAGCACGATAAATGCCCTCAAGAAAGCAGGCCTCAGGGACAAGGTAAAGGTCATAGTGGGCGGAGCCCCGATAACTGAGGATTACGCCAAGAGAATAGGTGCAGACGCCTACGGAAAGGACGCCGTCATGGGCGTTGAGATCTGCAAAGGCTGGGTCAAAGGAAGGTCGTGATATCCGAAGCCTAAAAGGGAGAGTATATGCCTTTTTTTGATCACTTGGAGGTGTGTAACTCCTCGGAACTCGTCTTCGGGTCGGCTAAACATCCCCTAAGTTACGGCCTCGGCCTTAAGGTAGGACAAGGCGAGGTCGTGCCCGAGGTCAAATTCTTCCCGAGGACCTTGCCCGAGAGGGACCCAGAAGGTTTCAAGGCTGAGGTTAAGGCAATAACGGCAGATTTGCTGGATAGGGCCGTCGAACTAGGTGTGGAGGCGCTCCAAATAGAGGCCGAGCAGAGCTTCATGGAGACGCGTAAGCCTGAGCTCGTGGCAGAGGTAACCAGCTTACAGAAATCGCTGATGGAAAAATATTCCGATGAACACGGTATAAGGCTAGGCCTCAGGGTCACGGTCGCCGACGTAAGGGACTTCAGAGAGGGATTAAGGTCCACAACGAACTACAATCTCATGCTGGAGGCTTTCGAGGCTGCCGCCTCCAACGGAGCCGATGTTCTGTCTATAGAGTCGGAAGGTGGAAAGGACGTATTCAACTACAGCATAGTCAGGCAGGACATCAAGGGGGTGATCTTCTCTGTGGGCTTGCTCGGATCGCTGGACATGAAGCTGCTTTGGGAAGACATCGTAGACATAGCCGAGCGCAACGGATCCTTGGCTGGTGGCGATACCGCATGCGCTGCCGGGAACACCGCAATGAAGCTCGCCGGGGGGGTCGGCAGCATGACCTTGCCCCACACGTTCGCCGCGCTGGTGAGGGCTGTATCGGCCGTCAGGTCCCTTGTTGCTTACGAACAAGGCGCAACAGGACCCGGAAAGGACTGCGGCTATGAGAACGTGATCCTGAAGGCGATAACCGGCTTCCCGATGTCCATGGAAGGCAAGACCAGCGCCTGTGCGCACTCGAGCTTGTTGGGCAACATCGCCTCAGCCTGCTGTGACCTCTGGTCCAACGAACAGGTAGAGAATGTGCGCCTTTTCGGAGGCTCGGCTCCTCAGGTTTTCTTAGAGGTCCTTCATTACGATTGCAAGCTCATGAACACGGCCATAAGGTTGGGCAGGGCATTAGAGCTAAGGGATGCGCTTGTTCTCTCCGATAAGTTCAACGACCCACAAGCCTTTGTACTCTCCCCTGACGTTGCCATCGAGATCGCCCGTTCTATAGTCTCAGAACGCGGTTACTACAGGAGGGCGAAATCTGCATGTCAAAAGGCCGTTGCCCTCATGGAGGCTTCCCCGTCCCTGAACCTCAGCCCCCCTGAGCGCCGTCTCCTTTCAAGCGTCAAGAGCGTGCTTGGTTCCCTTCCGGAAGATGAGGACGCCTTCAAGGACCAGATGATCAGGACATTTGCCGGCAAGATACCGACCTTCAGAGAGAGCGACTATTGGCCTTAGAGCACCAACGGGGTCTTTTCCTCTATTGCCCTAGCTGCATTGGGAAATAGCTCGATTCTCTTGTGGGGGAAAACCGTCGCGTCTATGAACTCCTTTTGAAACTCCCGTATCGCGTTCAAGTCAATGGCTTTCGTGGTCCTTGCTACGAGCTCAGCCTCTTCCTTGGCCTCTCTAGAGAGAAGGCTCATCACGGCCCCATAGCCGGATCCATTACCTATTTGGACTATCTTGCTCGAAGGCAACTCGGGGATCATGCCCACGGTCATCGCGGATCGGGGGTCTATATAGTTCCCGAAGGCGCCCGCAATGTAGACTCTGGACAGGTCTCTTACGCTCAAGCCTGCCATCCTCAGGAGAAGCAGGCAGGCAGAAAATATGGCCGCCTTGGCGAGTTGAAACCTCCTCACGTCGGATTGGGATATGTAGACCTTCCTCCCCCCCTCGCCATCTGCCAGCACAAAGGCCCTCTCCTCACCTACCCTAACTAACCTTGGTATGTTCAAGTCTACCATCCTACCCTTGGAGTCCAAAATTCCGGATATCAACATGCAAGCTATCGAATCTACCACACCTGAGCCGCATATTCCTCGCGGCTCCTTGTCCCCTATCGTCCTGTAGTACACCTCGTAGGTCTTCGTGTCGATCGACACAGACTCTATGGCGCCCTCCATCCCCCTCATGCCGTTCGACAGGCCTGCCCCCTCGAGCGCAGGTCCAGCAGCGGTGGAGGCCGCGAACGTCCCATTCCCCGACTTCAGCACGACCTCCCCGTTCGTGCCCAGGTCTATGAGCAAGGAGTTCTCATCCCTCTTGTGCATGCCTGAGACTAAGATATCCGCCACTACGTCTCCGCCGACATAACCGCTGATCAGGGGCAAGGTGTAAACAACCGCGGAGCTGTTGAGTTTCAGGCCTAGATCCCTTGCCTTCAAGCGTAGGCTGGACCTAAAAGGCGGAACGTAGGGTGCCGAGGCTATTGCAGATGTCTCCGCCCCGCACAGGAAACTCATCATCACGGTGTTTCCAGCGAAAGACGCCTCGTACACATCCGAGGTGGAGCACCCGGCCCCCTCCACGGCCTCTTGTACGAGTTTATTTATCGTCGCCAAGATCCTGCTCTGCAGTTCCACGAGCTTGTCGTAATCTTTTAGAGCGTAGTTGATACGCGATATAACATCGTCACCGTGTACGATCTGCCCGTTGTAGTCCGACTTCGTAGCTACAATTCGACCGGTTTTTAAGTTGACCAAGTATGCTACGACAGTGGTCGTGCCAACATCGACAGCAAGTCCGTACACATCCCGATTCTCTTGTGGCCTCACGTCCAAGACCTCGCAATCGTACAAAACCGCCTCTGCTTTCCAGTCGATATCCCGCAACTTGCTGGGCAGCCTTTTGAGCAAGAAATAGTCGATGGCCTCAGCGTTTAGCGCGTGCAACAGACGCTCAGAATCGGATCTCTGGTCCCTGAGCGAAGGCCTTTCAAGTTCCACGTTTGCCAACCTAATCGAAGGAGAAAGCTTGGATTCATCGATACGCCCCCACTCCAATATCTTGCCTCTGGTCTGCCTTGAGGATTGAGGTACATTAACCACGGCATCTCCTATTACCCTAGTCTGGCATGCTAACCTCAAACTCTTCGATATGTGCTCCAGTTCGGCCTCTGCAAGCGTGGGTTCGCTGAGCTCACCGCTCACAACTTCGACTAAGCACTTCTTGCAGACGCCATGTCCTCCGCAAACGCTCTCCACATTTACGCCTGCCTCCCTGAGCGCAGTCAAGAGGTTTGCTCCCTTTGCAACCGAGATTCTAACCCCCTCTGGCTGGACCGTGATGGTTGGCACGGGCCATGGCTCTCAGGGTACGTAAATAAATTTGAAGAACAACAAAAGCCAAACCCTGGATCGCTAACCTGAAGGTGCTTGGCAAAGTGCTGCTCTATAAAGGTCGACTCTACCAGTAGGGGTGAAAAGATTTATAGAAGTACGCTTCGGCGTACTTTTTGTATGCATGATCGCCTCGAACGCCGTTGAGGAATATCTCGAGATGATATACAGGCTTGAGGAAGAGGAAGGGGTGGCCAAGACAAACAAACTGGTCAAGATACTTGGGGTCGCCAAGGGCACGGTCACGAACGCCGTGGAAAGGCTCGAAAGGCTCTCGCTGGTCACGCACAGCCCCTATAAGGGCGTGAGATTGACGCGCAAAGGACGGGCCATTGCCCTCCGCGTGATAAGAAGGCACAGGCTCTCCGAATGTCTCTTAACGGAGATCTTGAAAGTGGAGTGGGAAGCGGCCCATGAAAGCGCTTGCCTGTTGGAGCACAGCGTCACCGATGAGATCGCGGACAAGATCGAGTCTGTGCTTAGAAATCCGAAAACGTGTCCTCACGGAAACCCGATACCGAAGAGCGACGGAAGCCTATACGAGGACGCCTCTCAATCCTTGGTCGATCTTGGTTCGGGTCGGAGGTGTGTGGTCACCAAGATAGTGAACGAGAGTCCCGCCATACTCCAAAATCTGAAGACGCTGAACATCAGACCCGGAACGCGCGTCGAGGTCCTAGAGGGCTGCTCCGCCGAAGGCTCGATGAAGATAAGGCTTCAAGAGGGAGAGCGTCGCCTGAGCCGTGAGGTCGCCTCGTCTATCAGGGTACGGGGGGCGGAGGAGTGAGGTGCTCGCGCCAAATGGATGCGGAGCTGCCCTTGACGTCCTTGAGAGAGGGCGAGAGCGGAGTCGTCACTTCGATAAAACCCCGAGGCAGAGGAAGGTATGGCGGAGTCGGCCTGGGCCTTCAAAGGAGGTTGCTGGATATGGGCCTAACGCCAGGCACCAAGGTTGTTGTGGTCAAATCCTCTCCCTTTGGCGGTCCGTTGGAGGTCCAGGTCAGGGGTTCGAGGTTGGCCATCGGCAGGGGCGTGGCAGAGAGAATATACGTCAAGGTGGAGAGATGACAAATCCCAAGAAGCTTACCATCGCCTTGGCAGGAAATGCCAACGTCGGCAAAAGCGTGATATTCAACCACCTCACGGGTTTGCACCAGCACATCGGGAACTGGCCTGGGAAGACCGTTGAGAGGGCTGAGGGCACTCTGCACTTCAAAGGCTACGAGATCGACGTAATAGACCTTCCTGGCATATACTCTCTTTCCACCTTCTCCATGGAGGAGCTCATATCGCGGGAGTACATCGTCTCAGAGAAACCTGACCTGGTGGTGAACGTGGTGGATGCCTCGCTCTTGGAGAGGTGTCTTTTTTTCACCGTGCAGCTCATGGAGCTGGAGACCCCCATGATCGTGGCTTTGAACCAGGTGGACATCGCCTCCAGAAAGGGCATCAAAATCGACCACGAGAAGCTCAGCGAGATGCTGGGGGTGCCAGTGGTCCCAACGGTCGCGACTAAGGGCAAGGGCATATACGAGCTACTGGAAGCCGCCGTGAGCGCTATAGAAGACGGCAAGGCAAAGCCCCACGAAATAAGATACGGCAAAGAGGTCGAGGAAAAGATCGAAAGCCTCTCAAAGATGATCTCGGGGGTTGGCTTCAGATACCCTGCGAGATGGACGGCCATCAAGCTTCTCGAGGGGGACAGGGATGTCGAGGCGGACGTGCTCAGGTTGGCACCAGAGGTAGTCTCGAGGGCCAGGGAACTCGCGCAGGAAATAGAGCGGCTGCACGGGCACTCTTGCTTTACAGTTATGGCCTCCGAAAGGTACAACATCGCAAGCTGCATAGCCAGGGAGGTCCAGGTCGTAACCCCGAGCGCGAAGCTCGCCATCGAGGACAGGCTGCACAACCTTACGACCCACAAGGTGTTGGGCTACGTCGTGATGCTGGGCGTAATGACCTCGCTCTTCTACGCTGTATTCGTCTTCGGGGATTACACCTCCACGTTGCTGAGCTACCTGCTACAGAGCCTGGAACCTGCTTTCGAGGCGGTGTTGGGGCACGGGGAGCTGAAGGAGATAATCTTCGGGGGCGTATTTGAAAGCATTTTTGCCGGCATCGCGATAGCGCTTCCCTACCTGGTGCCCTTCTACTTCATGCTCTACGCGCTCGAGGACTCCGGCTACCTGAGCAGGGTGGCGTTCCTCATGGACTCGGCGATGCACAAGATAGGTTTGCACGGCAAGGCTTTCATACCGATGATCCTCTCATACGGCTGTAACGTCCCAGCGTGCCTAGCTTGCAGGATCATGGAGACCGAACGCGAGCGTATCTTGGCCACCTTCGTGGTCACCCTGATACCGTGCGCCGCGAGAAGCGTGATAATACTCGGCCTTGTAGGGAGGTTCATCGGCGTGGAGGTCGCCCTAGCAATATACGCTCTGGACCTCGTAGTTGTACTGCTTCTGGGGCGGATTGCGTTCAAGGTCATGCCAGGCGAGCCTACAGGGCTCATAATGGAGATGCACGAGTACAGGATGCCGCACATCAAAACGGTAGCAAGCCAGACCTGGTTCAGGGTCACGGAGTACGCGAAGATGGCTCTGCCGTTGATAGTGTTTAGCGGTCTGTTGATAAAGTCGATCGAGGTCCTTGGGCTCCTGAGGGCGATTTCGTCGGCTATGAGCCCAGTTACGACCGCTTGGCTGGGTCTTCCCCCAGAAGCTGGCATTTCCTTGGTGTTCGGCGTGCTGAGGAAGGAGCTCGCGTTGGTCATGCTCGCATCCCTGTTGGGGACCAGCAACTTCGGAAGCGTTCTGACGCCGCTGCAGATGATCGTATTCACAATTGTGATGTTGTTCTACGTACCCTGCGTAGCGACGATCGCTGCCCTGGTCAAAGAGCTGGGCTGGAAGAAGGCCGCCTTGATAACTGTGTTCGAGGTCATCTTCGCGGTCCTCTTGGGTGGCGCGGTCTTAAGAGCTCTATCCTTTCTGGGCCTCAGGTGAAATGGCCCTCGGCTGGCTTATCCGGGCCTGGTCCTCGTGTCGCGGATCGGCGTTTTGGACAAAGGTTAAAGGTTAAAACATCGCCTCCTCGTCCTCTTTGCATAACATGAGGGCATTCGACGTTGCCCTGATACACTACGGGGAGATCTCGCTCAAGGGGCACAACAGGCCCCTATTCGAGAAGAGGCTAGCAGAAAACATACTAAGAGCCACCTCTCCCTTGGGTCTAAACAGGCTTAGGAGGTCCAGGGGGAGGCTGGTGCTTAACCTGGACAGCTTTACTGACATCAGCAGGTTGGCCTCAGCCCTCAAGGCCGTCTTCGGCGTCTCATGGTTCGCGGTGGCATACGAAGTCGAACAGAACTTGGACTCGATAACGACGAGGCTCATGGAGGTAGCGCCCGAATTCATAAGCCCCTCCGACCAATTCAGGGTTCTTGCCAAGAGGGCCGACAAGGGCTTTCAGACAAGCTCCATGGCCCTGAACAGAATACTGGGCGATGTGGTGCAGAGGGCGACTGGGGCGAAGGTTTCGCTGAAGGCTTTCAACAAGGAGGTGTTCGTCGAGGTTTCAGCCGACAAGGCCTTCATCTTCTTCGAGAGGGTCAAGGGCCTCGGGGGTCTACCTGTCGGAACTTCTGGCAAAGCGCTAGCTTTGCTCTCGGGCGGCATAGACTCGCCGGTCGCCGCCTGGCTGGCGATGAAGAGGGGCTGTCATCTAGGCTACGTTCACTTCCACCCCTTCAGCGATTACAGGCAGGTTTTAGGCTCAAAGGTAATCGACCTCATAAGCCTCCTGTGCAGGTTCTCGGGCCCAGCTCGCCTGTACCTTGTACCCTCCTACGTGTTCCAGGTTTCAACGGCCTCCGGTTCGGGGAGACATGAGCTCATCCTCTTCAGGAGGTTCATGTTCAAGGTCAGCGAAGTTTTGGCGCAGAGGGATGGGGCATCAGCTTTGGTCACGGGGGAGAGCCTCGCGCAGGTCGCATCTCAAACCCTACAGAACCTGGGCGTCATACAGGCCGGTTTGAGGCTGCCTGTTCTGAGGCCTTTGCTAACGTACGACAAACAGGAGATAGTGGACCTGGCCAAGAGCCTGGGGACCTACGAGCTGTCAATAAGGCCCTATAGGGATTGCTGTAGTATCATCGCAAGGCACCCTGAAACCAGAGCCAAGCTCGATGTCATAGAGCGTCTGGAGGAGGACCTAGACATGAACGGCATCGTGGACAGAACCTTGAGGGAGGTAGTTACGCTCGAGGTCTCGGAGGAGGGGGTCAGGGAGGCGTAGGTTCGTTACTCGAGAAATAGGAGGCCCTAAAGCCGCTGCGAACCCGACACTTGTTCCATGGTCGTTATTTTTCAAGATGATACTTCAAGACAAGAGCGAATACAAAGTTTTAACCGGCTTTCCGGCTCTTTGAAGTCGTATGTGGACGATAATCGCCGGGGTGCTACTGCTGGTTCCGAGTTCGGTAACTATAGCCTGGCATGTGGTCTGCTGGCTGGCGGGCAAGCGTTTCAGGTCGGCCCCAGAAACGGCTTTTGACGAAGTGACAGTTTCCGTGCTCGTGCCAACCAGGAACGACCCTCCAGAGCTGCTCGAGAGGGTCGTTGAGTCGGTGTCATTGCTATCGTGGCCCAAGGATAAGCTTGAGCTGATCGTGGTGAGCGACGACCCAGGCCAGAGGGGCCTTTTGTTGAAAAAGCTGGTTGAGTCGAAGTCATCAGAGCTGGGTCTGGACTCAAAGGTCATCGTAAGGGATTCCCCGGTGGGCAAGAGGTGCGGCGCCCTTAACGAGGCGTTCAGGGTGTCAAGGGGGGAATACATAATGCTCCTCGACATGGACAACAAACCCCACCCTCTAACGCTCCGCAGCGCGGCAGCGTACCTGAGCAAAGGATACGCGGCGTGCGTACCCAGGTGGTCTTCATACTCTTACCGCGAGACGAGGGTGAGCACAACGGTAGCGGCGTCGACCGATTTCCTCAGCGACTCGATTTTCAAGGGCAGGGCTGCCCTCGGTCTCTTCATATTCCCGGTCTCAGGCGTAGTTTACAAACGCCAGGTTCTGGAGTCGCTTGGTTTGTGGGATTTGAAAGTCGTACAGGACGACATGTGGATGGGGGTGAAGCTGATTTCCAACGGCATGAAAGTGGCGTTCTCGGACGGCACGCCCGTAGAGGTGTTAGTGCCCCACACCTACAAGGCTTTCAAAATCCAACAATCAAAATGGTTTTACGGCGTAATGGACGTCCTGCGGAGGGGCACGCCTAAGGTCCTCAAGTCCAAGTCTGCCCCCTTCGTTCAAAGGCTCGAGGCCCTGTTCTACCTGTGCCAACAAGTGCCCCCATGTTGCGTGCTGCTCGGCACCTTCCTCCTCTCAGCTGTAGCCTTGTCCACGTCGAAGGATGTAGCCCTAACTTTGTTGCCAGCGTTGGCAGCGTGGTGGGTCTTTAACTTCGTCGAGGCCTCAACCTTCTTAAAATCTCAGCTCGACAGGGGTAAGAACGTATGGGACTCTCTTTTCGCCCTGGGTAGGAGCGCAGCCATGGCCTTCGCGCTTGCTCCCAGCCTCCTCATAAGCGGCCTAACAGGCCTAACAGGCATCAGAATGGGTTACAAGATAACACCCAAGGGGGAGGAGGAGAAAACGGAAGCGGGCGTTCGTGACGTCACGGGCGAGGCCCTGGCCTTAACATCTCTTCTAGCGTTGACGGTAGCGTTAATCATCAGAGGTGCTTTTGTAACGGCTTCCGTTGTTGTATGTGCTGCCATCCCCTTCGCTTACGTCTTCATCAGGTTGCTGCGCTAGCGCGCGTGCCCACGGAGCATTCGCTAAAGTATATGGCCTTCGAGGACAAGCTCTCGGTCGGCTTTAAAGATCATGGTCGTTCTGACATCGGCTTCACGCTTAAACGTTTTGAACACATCAAGGCGCTCAAGCTTGCCGAAGAGCTGAGCTTGCAACGAGGCTATCAATCCTAATGTGTGATTTACGACAATTTTTAGATTGCGAAAGCTAAAGTCGTCTGGCCAATACCACCGAGATCGCCATGAGCGCCATCCAAGTTACTATTATCGGCATCGCGTCGACCAAGAGTGGCACAATCTCAGTCTCAACACCTTGTACCTTGAAGCCCCACCCTCTGAACAACCCGCTCAGATCCCTACCCGCCACCGCGCTCATGACGTCTACAATCCCTTGGAGGTCCGAGACGCCACCCCTGCGCTTTATCTCGTAGAAGGTACTCCTGTAGAAGGCAAGCCCGCCCAAATCGTCTCCCAGTTTCCTTACGACAGCGTAGGCGAGAGAGTAGTACAGCGGTTCGTCTTCCCAGTCCTCCACGAAGCTTATGTCATTACCGTATGTCTTCACGTAGTTCTCGTAGTTGACCAGGTGCTCGTCGACATCGGTATCGATGCCCAGAGCCTTGCATATCTCTCCAGATATGTACTCCGCAACACCCTCGTGGAACCATCTGAGGTCGTCCTTAGCCTCCACCCCAACCTCACCCAACGCCAGGTGCACGTACTCGTGCAAGACGACCTGCTCCAGGTAACCCGGCTTAAACCTGATCAGGGCTAGGTTCACGTTTATCGGGCCCTTCCCGATCTGGACGTCCTCACCCCTAACATACCCGAGCGCACCTATGTCGAGCTCCTTCGGCAAGTAAAACTGGAATTCGACTCTCGGCGCGACCGTTCCGAAGACATAGGATAGGTTGTCATATGACCTCTCGAAAGTTTCGAATATCTGCTTGACGAAACTCTCATAGATCGAAGCCGACCTGACAACCACCAGGGCGTTCCTAACATCCCTCGTGAAGTTGACGTCCGTCGCCGGCCTGGCGAGCCTGTAGTCTATGGCGACTCTCTGCCCCTCGGAGCTGCTCGGCATCACGAAAGACGCCCTCGAGCCCTCCACGCTACTGGGCGTGGGATAGTATCCCAAGAAGACCGCAAAGTTCGTTAGCTCCACAACAACCTGTACATCCGCTGCATCGTTGCCCAACATCGGGCTCATAAACCACGCGGTATCTCCCGAGTAAATGGACGCGTACGGGAAATCGTACTCGATCAACAGGCTGGCCACGCCATCTGAGCTTTGCTTGAAGTAGGTCTTGTTGTAGAAGTACCCAGCAACCTCAGAGCGCTCCACGGAGTAATGTCCGCCGATTTCCCTCAGGGTCAAGTTCTGAAACACCGGCAGATACGTTGAGAACTCCGTCGTGCCGCTTGACGTGAAGTTCATCGTAACCTTTGCGTAGCCAGCCTCATCGACGTTTATGGTGACCAAAAAGCTTGCCGGCTTCGCTGGCGCTGCCGTCGCGAGGTCCAACGGGGTGTCCATGAACAAATAAAGAAGTGCCGTCGCTACAATCACCGAGGTGCATAACAGAACGCGCAGTCCCCTGGCTCGTGAGAAGGGCATCCGATGAGCACCGGCTTTGCGCTAACTTATTAAGGTTAATAGCGCCTCCGTAAACGGGTGAGATCACGAAGCAGCTCAGGGTCGGGGTTGTAGGCTCAGGGGTGGGCGCTGGGTTCGTGGCCCAAGCCCTGAGGTCGCTGGAGGGTAAGGGCCTAGCGAGGCTCGTCTCCGTAACGAGCAAGAGGGAGGCCAGTGCCTCCCATTTCGCCTCGGATTGGGGCTTGGAATCCTGGTTCACCAACCACAACGAGATGTTCAGGAAAGCCAAACTCGATATTGCGATAGTGTGCACGCCGCACTATCTCCACTTCCCCGTGGCCCTCGACTCGATCGAAAACGGGCTTCACACGCTCGTCGACAAGCCCTTGGCCATCAACCTGGCGGAGGCGGACACCCTGATAAGGGAAGCCAAGAGGGCCGGTGTCAAGCTCGGCACTATCTTGGAGTTCAGGTTCAGCGAACCCGTGAGGAGGTTGAGAGAGCTTCTCAAGTTGGAGGGGCTTGGCAAACTGGTGCTCGGGGAAGCCCAAGTTGAGTGGTACCGTGATGAGAATTACTACATGAAGAGCACATGGAGAGGCCGAAGGTCCACAGAGGGCGGGGGCGCTCTCATAAACCAGGGTATCCATACACTGGATCTGCTCATACACCTCATGGGGGATGTGGAGGAGGTCTATGCCAAATGCGGAACCTTCGCTCACAGCATCGAGGTGGAAGACCTCGCGGTATCCCTTATGAGGTTTGCCAGTGGGGCGTTCGGCATCGTCACTGCGAGCACGGCAATGAGCCCCGGTTTTCCCACAAGGCTTGAGGTACACGGAACCAAGGGTTCGGCCACCATAGAGGGTGAGAAGCTGATATCCCGCCTCGCCGGGGGCGTCGAAGAGTTAGCTGCCATAGACAAAGGGCTGCAGGCCTGGGCACGTCCCGAAGCAGTGCCACCAAAAAACCACGCTCTTCTGATAGAGGACTTCGTATCTGCTGTCTTGGAAAACAGGGAGCCTCTAGTGAACGGCGAGGAGGGCAGGAGGTCCGTAGAGCTCATAAGGGCCATCTATGCGTCGGCTAGACGTAATCAAGTCGTCACACTACCCTTCTCCGAGTGATAACCGCACGCATCGAACCACGCTCGGTGTTGCGGCTCTTTAAACATGCCCGGAGCTCCTCGCGTGCCTTTAGATCCGTTGGGCTCGACCGTGTCTCTTTACCGGTAAGTTTTTTATATATCTTATATTTTACGAAATAGTTCGCATGTTCTTCAAGGAGGACTGGGACGACACCAAGCACAGGTTCGCCGCCTGGTGGGAAGGCGATGGCCTTGACAGGCCCTTGATACAGGCTTTCGCCCCAAGGAACAACCCCAAGTACGCATCGGAGGAGGACCCCAACTTCCTCTACGACCCGTGGGGCTTTCCCAGAGTTCCAGAAGACCCCCTCGTGACGATCAGGGGCTTTCGCAGGTGGTGCGCTGAAACTTACTTCGGCGGTGAAGCATATCCAAACTTGTGGGTGAACTTGGGTGCAGGCGTTCTCGGAGCTTACCTGGGGGCGGAGCCGAGGTTCGAGAGCGATACCGTGTGGTTCGGTGCCCAATGGGACGAGCGGCTTGGCAAGAGCTGGGAGGATTTGCGCGAGGTCGGATTCAACGAGGACAACAGGTGGTGGAACCTAACGAAGAGGATAACCGAGATCGCCTCAGAAGCCCTCTCCGGGTATGGGGTTGTCGGGATGACCGACCTGGGAGGCATACTGGACATCGTTGCCTCCCTCAGGGGGCCCAGAAAGCTGCTCGTCGACCTGGTGAGGAACCCCGAGGACGTCAAAACCCTTTCTTCGAAGGTGATCGACCTCTGGCACACCTGCTATGATGAGCTTAACTCCATAATGAGGAGGTATTTCGATGGGACGTCGGCCTGGATGGGTATATGGTGTCCTGATGATTGGTATCCGATACAGTGCGACTTCTCGTTCATGCTCTCGCCGAAGCTCTTCGACGAATTTGTCATACCCCATGTCAGGGAGCAGTGCGAGAGGCTGGACAGGATAATATATCACCTCGACGGCCCGGGGGAGATACCTCATCTGAGCTCGCTGCTCAAGGTCGAGGAGCTGGACGGCATACAATGGGTGCCGGGCGCGGGAGAGGAGCTTAAGGGGGACGACTGCGGCTCTCCGAAGTGGGTCCCCCTCTACAGAAAGGTCTTGGAGGCCGGTAAGCTGCTGGTCCTGTCCATGCCCAGCCACAAGGTACTCCCGATGCTGAGGGCGCTGGGTTCCAACAGGGTCCTTGTCCAGACTTATTGCCCGAGCGAGCTGGAGGCAGAAAAGCTGCTCAGGGATGCCAAAAACGTGACCTGAGGTCCGATGAACGCAAGGGAGCTTTTACTGTCGATAGCGAGCGGCGAGGCTGCGGAGGGCTTCCTGGCTGCTGCCGTGACCAGTCCGCTAACTGCCGAGCTGGTCAACGCGTGTGGCTCGTCGTGGCCCATTGTGCACAGGGACAGCGATTCGATGGCCAGGGCCGCGGTTGCGGCTAAATCCATGTTCGAGCTCGAGAACGTGAGGGCGCCCTTCGACCAATGCGTGGAGGCGGAGGCGCTCGGAGCTGAGCTGAGCTTTGAGGGATACTATCCAAGGGTGAAAAGGTTCATCGAGGATATAGGTTCCTTTGACTTCTTTGGGAAGGGGCGGACTGAGGTCGTGGTGGAGGCCGTGAGGCGCCTCAGAAAGGCCGTTGGCGAAGGAACTCCGGTGCTAGCCGGCGTGACAGGTCCCTTCACCGTGCTCGGCTATCTGTTTGGGCCTACTAGGCTCATGTTGTCGTGCAGGAGAAACCCAAGCGCGGTTGCGGCTACTTCTCAGAGGCTATCTGCAGCAATAGCGGACTACGCGAGCGAGCTGGTGTCCGCGGGAGCCGATGTCGTCGTGATCGAGGACATGGCCTCCTCTCCGGATGTCTTGAACCCCTCAATCTTCAGGTCGGTCGAGGTCGAACCCCTCAGGGCGCTGACCTCAAGGTTGGGCGCCCCCTGCATATTGCACATATGTGGTGATACCTCGAGTATTGTAGGGGACTTACCGAAGACGGGCGTTAAGGTCTTCCACATCGACCCGAAGACGAACCTTGAGGTCGTAAGAGCTCGCGCGCCCGAGATACCACTTGCGGGTGGCGTGGACACCATGCTTTTGTTGAGGGGCACTCCGGAGGAGGTATCTAAAACAGCAGTCGCTTGTGCCCGCTTGGGGATACGAATAATAGCCCCTGCCTGCGCTTTGCACCCGAGGACGCCGTCCGGTAATGTCAAGGCTATGGCCAGGGCGGTGAGAGGTTTCTGCCAGCTTTCATAGCCGTGCTGGCGTCAGCTAGAGGAGGTGCGTCTCCCTGCCTCTATGTGGCCCACTAGAGCTCCGATGGCAACACCACCCAGATGCGACATCACGTTAACTCCTGGCAGTACGGAGTTGATGAGGAACAGAACGGCCAACTGTATCAAGGCGCTACTCATCGGCCTTTTCAGAGCCCTGTCGTTGATAACCAAGAGGGCCGAATAGACCCCAAGTATTGCGCCCGAGGATCCTGCAGAGAGCGTCTCGGGCTTGAGACAGAGGGTCAGGAGGTTTCCGACGAGACCGGAAGCTAAGTAGGTCATGAAGAGCTTCCTGCCTCCTAGATAGTGTTCAAGGTCCTTCCCCGCATCTGCCAAAAATAACATGTTCACCGAGAGGTGCAGCAGGTTGAAGTGCACGAACATCGAGCTGAAGAGCTGCCAGTAAGCACCTCTGTCTAGGACCATGGCGTTCCATTGACCCAGGAGAGAAACCTCGCTGTCCCCCAAGGTCAAGAAGTTTTTGCCCCATGCCGCGAGTACGGCGTAGACCGAGAGGTTGGCCGTGATCAAGGAGCAAGTAACCCCAGACCTCTCCAAGTCTGAGCGCCGTATCTTCAACATGCACCACAACAGCAGAAAAATCCAATTTAAAACCTACTATTCAAAACCAATCGGAACAGTAACTTAAGATTTAAAATATGTCGAGTTGATGAAAAATCCTAGGCCCCAAGTTCCTATTTCAGCACGAAGAAAGCTTGTCACCGTATCTGTTCGAGAACGCGATGTCCTCCAACCTGCGTTTTGGAACGTGCAGGGTTCCTTTCTCGTCCTTCCAGTACCTCACGTCCCCGTCTCTGAGATCTTCAACAACGGGCTGCTCAGCCTTGTACCCCAGAGCTATAACAGAGTCTACCTTGCAGTGATCGGGTATGCCGAGAACCTCCTTAATCCTTGCCCTATCCACAGAGCCCATCCAACAGGCCCCAATTCCCTCTCCCCAGGCCGCGAGGATCAGGTTCTCTATGGCCGCTGCGCAGTCCACCTCCCCGCCCTCCGCCCTCTTCTTCGTGTTTATCAGGACGACCACGTAAGCTACGGGCCTCTCGTCCTCCTTGGGAGTTCCCCTGGGCGCTATGTACGCCGCCCACCTGAGCGTCGAGAAAACCTCTTCCAGAAGCCTCTTATCAGTCACCAAGATGTACTCGCACGGCTGCAGATTGGACGCGGAAGGCGCGAGCCTGGCCGCGTTCAAAAGCCTCAGGAGGGTCTCCCTTTCTACAGGCCTTTGGAGGAACTTGCGTATGGTCCTTCGGGTCACTATGGCGTCATATACGTCCACAGTTCTCACCCCAAGTTTGTACCTACGCTTCGCTATATCTTGTTTTCGTGCCCGCATCGACAACACACCTGTCTTTAGGCGAGACGACAAAGGTTCAGAAAGGTTTTAATCCAAATGGGCTTAGAATCTCTCGTGACTTACGAACCGACGTTCGAACTCTTATTGCAAGCCGTCAGCGAGCTCACGAAGCGCGACAGCTCCGGTCACGACATCCAGCACACCCTAAGGGTTTACGAGATGTGCAAGAAATTGGGCAGGGAAGAGGGCGCGGACATGGAGGTGCTCTTGGCCAGCGCTTTGCTCCACGACATAGCAATCTCCGAGGAGCTCGAACTTGGCGTTGACCACGCTGAGGAGAGCGCTCTCAGGGCCGAAGGCATATTGAGGTCGATAGGCTTTCCTGAGGACAAGCTCTCACGCGTGATACGCGCCATAAGAGCCCACAGATATGGCGCTGGTATAAAGCCGGAGTCCTTGGAGGCTAAGATTCTCCAGGACGCTGACAGGCTGGACGCGATGGGCGCCGTGGGTCTTGCCAGGGCGTTCGCATACGGAGGTGCCAGAGGTGCTAAGATCTATGACCCTCTCGAATCCCCGGGGGAATACGACCCTCGCGCGGTAAAATCCACGATAACGCACCTGCAGGAGAAGCTTCTGAAACTCAAGGACAGCATGAACACCAGCTCGGCTAGGAGGCTGGCTGAGGGCAGACACTCCTTCATGGTCGAGTTCCTCAACAGGTTCCTTGCAGAGGTACGAGGCGAACTTTAAGGGCATCCGCCATGACGAGGGCACTTCAGCACTCGGACAGGGCTGAGCTCAAGAGCCCCTTTGTGCTGAGAACATTTTTAAACACCTGACGTTACCCCCTAACAAATATAGAGTTGTCAGAGGGCGGAAAGCCTTACGCGATCCCCTGGCGTCGGGTCGAAAGCTGGAGGTGTACGCTTTGCGGTAAGTGCTGCATAAACCACAGGGTCCCGCTCCTCTTCGAGGAGTACGCCAAGATAGAGCCGAAGTACGGACCTAGGTCCGTCGAGCCTGGCGAGAAGGGCTTCTACGTTAGGAGGCTCCCCGACGGAAGCTGTTATTTCCTGAGGAGGCTGGGTGCAGGCTTCATCTGCAGTATCCAGGAGGAAAAGCCCTATGTCTGCAGGATGTTCCCATTCCGGGTAGCGAAGACGGCTAGGTACGGCAACGAGAAGCTCTCGGTTTTCTACTACAGGAAGGGCGTCTTTTACGTCTACCTGGACCCGGAGTGCCAGGGAATAGCCCTGGGGCAGCCCTCCGTCGAGTTCGTGACGAAGGTGATCCCTGAGTTCATCGACATCTACTTGGGGAACAGGCCACAGCAGAGGTTTTCTACGGGGATCCTGATCATGAGCTCCCGTTGAGCGTAACGCATCTTTCTTGATGGCCTTGCTCACAACTTGTCAACGAAGGCAGCTGAGCCCAAAGCCTTAAACGCTTTTACCCAACCCTGTTTTCCTAAACGTATGGGCCACCGCGAGAGGATAATGGCAGTGTTCGAGAGAAAGCCCGTGGACAAGGTGCCTTGGAACATAAGGCACGAGTACTGGTACTACGTAGCAAGGGCGAGCGGGAAGCTTCCTAGCGGCTATGAGAAGATGAGCCTCGCGGAGGTGTGCGAAGATCTGGGGGCGAGCTGGAGGTGCTACTCGGGCTACTTCGTGAAGAGCGCGGTCGAGGTGGAGTACGGAGATGAGGTCGAGTTCCTGGTCGATCGGCGTGGTGGCCTCGTGAGGACAACCGTCAAGACGCCAGTGGGATCGATACACGAGGTGTCGAAGACGGACGCATGGGGCCTCTCCTCGAGAAAGTTGGAATACCCGCTGAAGAGCGCGGAGGACTTCAAAGTGCTAATTTACATGCTGGATAGCGTCAGGGCCAAGTTCAACAGACAGGTTTACGATGAGCTGGAGAGGGACCTGAGGGGCCAAGGCATAGTGTCGTACTTCTTTCCCCACTCGCCCCTGCAGGCTCTGATCTTGGACTACATGGGTTTTGCGAGGACCATGAGGTTCCTCTTCATCGAGGGTCACCAAAGGCTCGAAGGCGTCATGGAGGCCATAGAGAGGTACAACGACAAGTTCTTCGAGGTCATGGGCACCTCGCCTGTCGAGATATTCAACCTAGGCGAGAACATCGACGTCAGGTTAACATCGCCTAAGCTTTTCGAGAAATTCTGTCTGCCGGTTTATCAGAAGAGGTGCGACTACCTGCACAAGAGGGGCAAGTACGTCCACATGCACGTCGACGGTCACGCAAAGCCCCTGTTGCCGCTCCTGCGCATGGCGGGCTTGGATGGCGTTGAAGCCCTGACGCCAAAACCAGTTGGCGACATGACGATCGACGACATAGCAAGGGAGCTCGGTGATGAATTGGTGGTGCTCGACGGCGTACCATATCTGCTCTTCCTACCCGATGTCCCCTACGAGACCTTGGAGCGCTTCGTGAGGGAAATGGTCGCGAAAATCCCGAGGCTGGTGCTCGGCATATCGGATGAGCTCCCTCCGCCTGCAGACATAGAAAGGGTACGTCTGGTATCGAAGCTTCTCGATGAGCTCGGTAGTCGACAAGGTCCAAATTGACACTTCCCGCGACTGGAGTCGGGGGCTTTCTCGTCGTGGTTTTTGTAAGCGCTATACCCTTTGGCATATGCGGTTTCCTTAGGAGCAAAAGATGTGAAGGACTTTATTCCTTGGTAATTAGGGACGAAGATGGGTGAGATCAAGGTCTACGTTTCTGACGAACTGGAGCGAAAGTTCAGGGAAGCAGCGATGAAGCTTTACGGATATGATGAAGGTTCGTTAAGCATGGCTTCCGAGAAGGCATTCACAGCGTGGCTTTCACAGGTTTCAGAGGTAATGGACCTAGCGGAGACGGTCGAAGACCCTGTGGAGGCCATCTACGGCATGCTTTCCCACGTAAGTAGGACGGGAGTCGACCTCCAGCATGAGGCAAGGGATATCAGGGCGAAAAGAAGCCTCGAGTACAGAGATGCTACTTGACTCAAGCGTGTTCCTCGAGTTGGAGCTGGCGGAGCAGCACGCGGAAGCGTGTAAGCGCCTCTTAAGCAAGGTTAGGACGGCCTCGTCAAATCGGCAGTCACAGACTTCCATATGGATTCAGTCGTAGTGGTCATGGAGAATTACGGTAAGAGCTGGAAGGATATAGCCCTTTTCTTGGCCTCGCTTCTCCGATACAAGGGACTGAGAGTTTATCCCATAGGCTTAGTCGGCCGGATAAAGGCGACACGTGTCATGAGGGACTACGGTTTGGATTTCGACGACGCGCTCGCGGTGCAGGCCCTCAGGGAGCTTTCCATAGCAACGATAGTCTCCTACGAGGATGACTTTGACGCGGTGGAATGGGTTAAGAGACATACCCCTGAGGACCTGCTTTAATGCGCGTTTATGGCCACATCAAGCCTAGGCGACTGCCAGCAAGGAAAGGAGACGGCTTCAGGTATTTGGGAAGAAGCTCTCTGTCTCAATCGTGAAGATGGATCGCCATTAAAACTTATGTTGTTGCGCTCTTTTCATTCGCCGGCGCGCGTTAGCTTCTTTCGCGAATCCTCCTGTTTTTTATCAAGAGGGTACCATGAAGCCCTCCGGATCCATGTTGAAGAGGCTTGGTGGAGCAGAAATAAATATTCTGGATTAGATATGCCAAACCTCAATCTTTCAACGATCTCGAGGACAAGAATATGGAATTAACTTACGCTTCTTGAAGACATAAAAGATTGATTGTAATAACGTAATTAAAACGGATCAGGAAAACTTAAAAAACCAGTAAAAAGCGCAGATAATGCTAGAAGCATTGATGGTATTAGTAACAGGCGGTGCCGGGTTCATAGGCTCACATACTGTCGACCTGTTGATAGAGAAAGGATACCAGGTTAGAGTTCTTGACAATATCGAGCCTCAGGTTCATGGAGGTAGTAAGCAAGAGTATTTGAATTCTAAAGCAGAATATATTTTGGAAGCGTGACGGATAAAGAGGATTGGTTTAAGGCATTAGATCAAGTTGAAGCGGTGATTCATCTCGCTGCCATAGTGAGTGTAAGCCAGAGCATGTATCAACCAGTCAGATACTTAACCGTAAACCCGATCGGCACGGCAAACATGTACGAAATTCTTCTTAAAAAAGGATATAAGAAAAAGGATTAAGAAAATAATTATAGCAAGCTCTAAATCTATATACGGGGAAGGGGCCTACGAATGTAAAGCTCATGGAATTGTTTATCCAAGCTTGAGAACAACCGAGCAATTAATGAAGAAAGACTGGAAAATCCATTGTCCTTTTTGCAGAGAATATGTTGAACCTGTAGCAATAGAAAAAGAAAAAACCTATTCAAAACCTTTCAATATATGCCCTCTCAAAATACGATACGGAAAGAATTGCTATTAACTTTGGATTTACACTTGGGATACCGACAATAGCTTTCAGGTATTTCAGTGTTTATGGTCCTAGGCAAAGCCTTAACAATCCTTATACTGGCGTCGTTGCGACCTTCTCGTCTAGAATTAAAAATGATAACCCGCCAGTTATTTTTGAAGATGGAAAGCAGATGAGGGATTTTATTTATGTCGAAGATGTTGCAAAAGCAAATATACTTGCTTTGGAGAGCGAAAAAGAGGGGTTTATAACGTGGGAACCGGGAAGCCCCAGCATCTTAATATACTTCTAATGCCGTGTTTAAAAATAAAATGATGAGCCCACGGATATCTGTAGTTATACTAAATTATAATGGATTGCGTTTTTTAGAAACTTGCCTCAAATCTCTCTTGAGTTCCACTTATAGAGACTTTGAAGTAATACTCGTTGATAATGGTTCTAAGGACGGTAGTGTTGAATATTTAGAGAAAAGCTTCTCTAAAGAACCTAGGCTGAAAATCGTTCCACTGGGAAAGAATTACGGTTTTGCGATGGGAAATAATATAGGTTATAAGTATACTAATCCAAGCTCCGAGTTCATCTTCTTCCTTAACAACGACACAGAAATAGAGGATAATTGCCTAGAAAAGATTATTAGTAAAATGGAGAAGGATCCTTCTATAGGAGCGGCCCAACCTAAAATCAGAAGCATGAATGATAGGAAAAAGATTGATGCCGTCGGAGGAATCGTAGATTACTATGGTCGGACTTGGCATCGTGGGTTCAATGAATACGACTATGGGCAGTATGATTCAGTAAGTGAAACTTTTTACGCACAAGGAGCAGCTATTATCGTAAGGAGAAACGTTATAGAAAAAATAGGGTTATTCGATCCCGCGTATTTCGTTTATTACGAAGAGACTGATCTATGTTGGAGAATATGGCTTGCAGGATATAAAGTGGTAGTGATTCCAGAAGCTGTTGTATACCACTATGGTGGAGGAGTAATGACACCAAAAGACCCTTTGAAAAAATACTTGATGTTCTTTTACTTAAGAAGAAACCATATTACAACAATGCTTAAAAATTATTCTTTACCAAATATATTCAAGTATACTTTGCCATTCTTAGCGATGATGTTAGTAACCGCTATCAAATGGGGTTTATCTGAAGAAAGGGTAAAGGCGAGAGCATATTACAGTGCTTTTTTATGGGTGTTTTCCCATATTGGGCTAATAGTTAGAAGAAGAATGTTTGTTCAAAAGATTAGAAAGATATCTGACGAAGAATTGATGAGTAAGATGAAACGCCCTACAAGCTAATTAATACAAATAAAATCAAGCTTATATAGTTAAGGAAAAGCTCTCTTTGTAGATGAAGATGGCGTTAATCCATACAATGTTCATGTCCAAGGGGGGAGGAGAAAGATTCCTCTATGAAGTTTTTAGAAGGCTTAGGAAAAATCACGAGATCCATATTTTCTGCAACGGTATTGGTTCTGAAACATTTAGCTTCCAAGAATTTGAACACACGATTGTACCGGCGAGACATGATCTTTTTGGAAAATTCGTTGCCTATTATGAGGCAAAAGCCCTAAAAAAAGCAGTAGAACATGCAGTAGAGTGGAAGCCGGATTTAATTTGGCTTAATAGAGGATATTACTATGCGGGCTGGATAATTGAACGTTATAAGATAAAAACTATTCCGTATGTTCATTATCCTATTTCACTAGAGCCGTTGAGGAAAGATGCATTGCATAAACTCTATAGAAGGGTCATCGGATTGGAGAAGCTTGAATCCGAATCCTTCGCTCAGGTTCCAATAGTTTTATGCAACAGTAAGTATACTGAATCTGCTATAAGAAGGGAGCAGCCTACTGCAAGAACAGAAGTAGTGTATCCAGGTGTTGATCATGACAAGTTCTTCCCTACATGGGAAGATGAAGGCTATTTATACTACAATAGCCGATTTCAAAAAATTAAGAATCATGAACTAGCAATAGAAGTTGCCAGGAGGACGGGATATAGTCTAATCTTATCAGGGTTCGTCAGCAAGAATAACTTGGATTATTTTGAATATATTAAGAAGAAAGCTGAAGCTTTGAATGTAAAAGTCTTGCAAAATCCGAGTGATGAGACAATAGTGAAATTACTGCAAAGATGTTCTATTTTCCTTTTTCCTTCGATAGGAGAACATTTCGGTATAGCTCCGGTGGAGGCCATGGCTTGTGGGAAGCCGGTTGTTGCTCATAGGAGTGGCGGTACTGTTGAAACCGTGGGTAAGGCAGGTATCTTATGTAGTGATGATCCGGATGAGTGGGCTAGAAACATAAAACGTTTGATGGAAGATAAGAACGAGAGAAGAGCCTTGGGAGAAAAAGCTTTCATGTTTTCAAAGGAGTTTACATGGGAGAACACTGTAAAGAGGATCACTGAAATACTGGAAAAACTGGAAGATGCTTAAACCATGTGCGGAGTCTATTTCCTGCCTTCTTTAAAATCAGAAAAAGCATTCCTACTGGCAAAACCATGCCTGCAATTATCGCCAAGAGACTATAAGGATTTCCGTTAGACCGTACTAGGTACGCTACTGTCAATATGAGAAAAAGCAGAATAAACATTGGCATAAAAATCATTATGTAAAAAGGCATGAGAAAAAGCGAGACTAATAACGACGTGTAATAAGCGTATTTTGCTACGAGATATTTTCTTCCAGACTTTATCTCCTGATAATGGTAAATGACTGACGCATTAAAGCACGTCCTTAGATAATCAAAGAATCCTCTCGGCTTCTGTTTAAGGTGAATAGCTTCTTTTTCACTAACAATACACTTATATCCCTTCTTCTTAAAACGGAATACAAGCTCATTAGGGTTCTCACCTTTTGAAAAACCTACAAAATATGGTCCAACATCATCTAAAGCAGGTCTTTTTATGGCGGCGCAACTCATTCCCTGTGGTTCCCTCATCGACTTGTAAAATTTATCCACCCATCCTTCCTTATTTTTCTCTACCACGCATGGAACATTTATAAAGGCGATTTTCGGATCAGAAGAAAAAAGCCGCTCTACCTCAATTAATAAATCAGATGGCACTACCACATCAGAATCAATGAACAGTATAAATTCTCCATCCGCATTACGAATGCATGTGTTACGCCCCTCCGTTACATCGTAGCTTCCAGAGATTACTTGAATATCATTATACTCATCAATGTTTTGATCCCTGAATTCTTCTAAAGTTCTTAGTGAACCGTCTGTGGAGCCACCGTCAACGAAGATCATCTTTATTTTCTTCTTATCGTATTGTAGGTCTTTAATTCCTTGCAGAGCATATGGTAACGTTTCAATCGAATTTTTTAGGGTCATAGCAATAGTTAGCAACTTACTGTTTCATCGTATATATAGAGTTCATATATATAGGTTTAAGACTCTCTACCTCAAGAAACATAACCTAATGCGTGTCAATAGCCAGCATCATGGCTTACTTTCGCTATGATTGCTGTAAGTGGCTTTGGCAGCAATTTTTGCGTGTTTGTCTTCTGGACAATCGTTGCCAAGTTCTTCCAGGTAAGGCGTCGAACATCCTTTCTTCTGAAACTAACTGTTTAACAAGCAAATGTTCAACCCATTCAATTCGACACGGAATGGCAGCTGGCGGATTAGCGTAACCATGATCATTTTTCTGTGAGAATGCGTTCAGGAGGAACTGCTGTGTGAAATTTTGAGTGCCTAGCGCGCGGAAAAATAGTTACGAAAAGCAGAACATTTATTGGAAACCTTTTATCATTCTGGGGAAAAAACTTACGATCTATCTCCTTCAAGAAGACCCAGAGGATGTGCCCTACTCATAAGGAAAACCGTGCATTAAGAGGCGAATATCGTTTTTCTTCATATATCCCGTATTTTCAATTGAGAAAATTTAAGTTTTACCTTGAGCACGCTAAATGAGGCTCTCGCACGCTAAATTATAGTGCTCTTCAAAATAGCTGTTTTGAAGTCAAGAGAGAAGATGCTAGATGAACGTTGAGGATTCCGTTAGATATTATTGAAAGTCCAATTGGAGCTTAGCTAACCACGTAAGTTGCGAACCTCATGATATTTCTTTTATCTGCCCAGAACCGTAGACAATGTACTTTGTTGTAGTGATTTCCCTTAAACCCATAGGCCCTCTAACATGAAGCTTCTGTGTGCTTATTCCTACTTCGGCGCCGAAGCCGAATTGACCCCCGTCTGTGAACCTAGTTGAGGCGTTGACGTAGAGCTGGAACTATTGCCCTGCTCCTCTCGCATCCCTTAATCACCATGTTGTATTTCCTTAAGGTATTAACTAGTTGTGGAAGGTATTCCCCAGCTATCTTACTGTGCACTAGGACTTTCCTCACGGCGTTGCATATCGCGGGTCTTTGAACCTTGGCGTTCACTATTATCCTGGTGGCCATATATAAGTCAGCATCCCAGTTAACGCGCGCTCCTCCTGGTCTCATCAACAGTCTCTAATATCTTCTTATCGAACGCGTAATTATCTCTTCTTCTCTTTCAAACTAGCTAAAGTACTGGTTTGGCAATCTGAAGAAATAATGTATCCGACGATAACAAAGGGCCTTAACCTCAAAATGCCATGCAGGAGGGTTCTAAAAAACGATATGTGGAGCTGCCTTCGAGCTTTGCCGGAGCTGATCTGGCCTCGTATGCATTTCCTCAACGTGATCTCGCGGATGTGGTAAGACAGCGCGTTGTCCAAGTATACCTTATCACCGGGCATGCGCAAGTCGAGGTCCGTGTCCGGGGCTATGACATCCCTGAAACCTATCTTCCTCAGAACATCCGCCCTGAAAACTCTGTTACCACCCCTCGGCCTCCTTGAGCCAAATAAATCGTAGGTCCTCTCCCAAAGGGAGTACAGCCTGTTGAAGAGGGTGGAGCCCTCAGTGATAACGCGTCCAGAGACGGATACTACGCCCGGATCCTTGAAAGCGTCCAACACCTTAGCAAAATATTGCTCCTCAACCACCATGTCAGCATCGACGATTGCTATATACTCGCCAGTAGCCTCCGCTAACCCGATCGCTAGATTTTCGGCGTAGCTGTTGCTCCATTTACTCTCGTTCTTGATTACGACCTTATCACCCAGTTTGCTTCCTATCTCGGGCGTGCGGTCGGTACACCTGTCGCACACGACAATTATCTCATGCTCATACTTAGCTAGCGACGCTCTCAAAGCCTCCAGGGCTCTAGCGATATACCTTTCCTCGTTGTGCGCGGCGACTATCACAGATATGTACATCGTATCTGCGTTCTGAAGGTGTCAAACCCTTTAAATCGTTTTGGCCATCAGAAATCGACAGGATATAACAATAAGGAGGCAACCTCGTAAGGCTCCTAGTCAACTATTTCGGATTTAAAAACCCTCTGAGCTTTCAACAAACTTCCTGTGATCCTTTAGAACGAGCAGTAGACTTTGGGCGAAAGCCCCGTCAGAGGGGCTCGATCCCGTGGAGCTCCAAGAACCTGTTCAGCTCATCTCTCGATGGCAGGCTCGATATCGCCCCGCGCCCAGTGCACTTCAAGGCCGCGAAGGCGTTCGCCACTTTGGTGGTTCTCTTCAAATCCCAACCTTCAAGAATGCCGTGTATGAACGCCGCCGCCCACGCGTCGCCTGCACCTACGGTGTCGACGACCTCCACCTTGAAGGCCTCGGCGAAAACCCTCTCGCCATCGCCCACAACGAGAGCGCCCCGAGCGCCCATCCTGACCGCGACGTACCTCGTGCCATACCTCGCCCTTATAAGGTCATGGGCTTCATCGGGCTCGGCGCGGAACAGCGCCCTAACCTCATCCTGCGCGAGCATAAGGACGTCGGACAGCTCAAGGGCTTTGTCGTAAATCGACTTTATTTCGTCGGCTGAGCCCCACAAGTCCGGCCTCACGTTGGCGTCGAAGGACACTAAGCCCCCTGAATCCCTGACCACGCGCATCGCGCGCAGGAGGCTCGACCTCAGTGGCTCGCAGGAGAGCGCCACTCCGGACGTGTGGAGCACCTTGGCGGAGCGCAGGTAGTCCTCATCGAGGTCTCGGGCCTCGAGCATCGTGTCCGCCGTCTGAGCCCAAGGCAACCTGTAGAAGAAGAAGGCGTTCTCGCCGCCCGAGGGCACCACGAAGGCCAAGGTCGTCCTCGCCCTCTTAACCTTGACTTGCTCGCAGCCTATGCCATGGGCTCTCAAGGTCTCGAGCAGGAACTCGCCGAACGGATCGGAGCCCACGCAAGCGATGGCTCCTACCCTCCTTCCGAGCTTCGCCAGGCCCACGGCGGCGTTGAAAGGCGCGCCCCCAAAGCATCCGTAGAAGACGCGCCCGCTTGAGGCGTTTTGCTCTCCCGGTATCATGTCGACCAAGATCTCTCCCATGCATACGACGTCGAGCTTTTTGTCGCCCACCATGCCGCTACGAAGTCGCTGCCAGCTGCTTAAATCTAATTCCATTTGGAGTTAGAAGTGGCTGATGGGCTTCAAAGGCAAGCCGCTTTGGCTCTTCCCAGATCTGCACAAAAAGTCGCGGATGCGTAAAAAACTTTATCTCAGCTGGCGCTGGCAGGTTCGCCCGTATGAAGTCCAAACCACCAGGACGTGACCTGCGCATCGGCTTGGGGCGTCTCGTGGAGTTCTCGGCGGTGTTCACGGCAGCCCTGCTTTTCTTCCTGCCGGGCATCATGACTCTGGACATCGGATGGGACGAGCCCGTGTACGTCTTGGCCGGCAGGGCGTACGTCGAGGCGGTCGCCTCAAGGGACTTCTTCGGCTCCGTGTGGGCGTGGAACCACGAGCACCCACCGCTTGCAAAGTACATATACGGCTACTTCTCCCTGGCGTTCGGCACCTCCCTAGGTAGTCCGTACTTCGGCGCCAGGGTGGCGTCATCGATCATGGCGGCGCTGACCGTCGCGTTGACCTACGTCTTCGCCAGTGGGGCTTTCAAGAGCTCCACGGGCGTGTTCTCCGCAGCCCTGCTCGCTTCAACGCCCTTCTTCTACGGCATGTCGAGGTACGTCAGCCTCGACCTTCCTGTGACCATGCTAACTTGCGCGACGCTATACGCCTTCTACAAGGGAGTCGAAGCTCGAAGCGTCTGTTGGGTCCTCGTGTCAGCTTTGTTTTTCGGCCTTTCTGGTTCGGCTAAAGTTTCGGGTTTCGTCGTGTTCTTGGTGCTCCTGGCCTGGTTGCTCTTCAGGTTCGGCGGTTCTCTGCCACCAAAGCTCAGAACTGCCAATGAGCACGCTGGGCGTCTTATCGCGGCACTCATCCTGTACCCTGCGATAGGCGCTTCCGTCTTCGTTGCATCGTGGCCTTGGCTTTGGGTGGACACCTACGACAGGCTCGTCGGTCCGGATGGGGTTTTGACGTATGCAGGTCGCTTTAAGGCGTGGGGCCACGAGGAGTTCTTCGGGGGCGGGCTCGTTTGGCATCCACCTCCGTACTACTACGTTTACTACCTCCTGGTGAAGACGCCAATCCCAACTCTCCTTATGTTCCTCGTCGGCCTACTCTCCGTGCTCGACATGAAGTTCCGTCGTCAGTCGGGTGGTGCCGCAGTGCTAACGGTGCTCTGGTTCGCGGTAACGTTGGCAGTCCAGACGTACCAACAGCCGTATGACGCCCTGAGGCCCGTCTTGCCCATCTTCCCCCCGATGGCGATAATATCTTCCTGGGGCGTCGAGCGCACAGCGTCTTGGGTTGTGGGAGCTGTCAGGAGCAGTAGGCCGTCCAAATTCCTGAACAGGAGCAGCGTGGAGAGGAGACCATCGGCCCGCTCGCTTTTGACATGCGCTCTCTTCCTTGCGCTGCTCGCGTCCTCCTTGCTAGCTATTGTAACGACAAGGCCTCTTGAGATATCCTACTTCAACGAACTCGCTGGCGACAGCGCAAGTATACTCAGCACGTTCGAGTCATCCTTCTGGGCTGAGGGCCTGGGTGAGGCGGTCAGGTACGTGAACGAGTTCGCACCCCCGGGAGTTTCGATCGTCGTGATTGGCGAGACCGCCGCATTCAACGAGTTCCACAGGAGCGATCTACATATCTTCGACTACGTCCCGCCGAGCGAGCTCGCATCACGTAACGTGGAGTACGTCGTCTTCCAAGGCTTCTACCTGCAACACTTCGTGTGGCAGAACAGGACCGCATGGGGTCGGCCGAGCTCAGGTTTGGATCTTTGGGAATACCTACAGACCGAAGGCTCGTTGGTGCACGTGGTAACTGCAGGGAATGCCCCGCTCGTCTGGATATTCAGGGTTGGACACTAGTTCGCCCTTCTTCACGGCCCTCGCTAGTAGACCTCGAGCCTGACAACATCTCCCACCTTCAGGTCAATGGCTCTTCTGTTCGCGGCATCGACCAATATCGCCCGCTTGCTCCTTACCTGCTCGGTCCTGGCCGGCAACCTCTTCCTGAAGGGCTCCAGAATACCCTCCTCTATGGAAATTAGCGGAACCCTTATCCTAGCGTCAGAACCCTCCTTGGAGATGAAAGCCAGCCTGTGCCCAGCGTAAGCCTTGGCGCACTCGTGGGAAACGACTACCACGTGAGCGGTGTTCAGCTCCTTCGCCCACGTCGGTTGGCCTGCCGGCAGCTCCTCAGGTATGCCGTACAGGCTGGAGCTCAGGCTCAAAAGCGGCTTCGCCAACTGGGCCTCCTCCGAGTAGTCGAAATCGCCACCAGTTCTATCAGCCAAGGAACGCAGGAAGTGGTCGAAAGAGTCCTCTCCGACCGAGATCACGTTTATCGGGACTCCTGCTTCCCCGAGCCCCTCGGCCGTACGTAGGACCTCTTCCCTTAGGTTCCTGTCGCCCTCAGCCCCACCTCCGCCGAGTCCAAAATTGACCCTGCCGTCCGTTACAAGGTAAGCCTCCGCCCCCTCGAACTCCGACGAAAGCTCCTTGAGCTTTTCGACGACCAAAGCAATGTTGGTCAACCCCCTTTCGTTTATTTTGGACAGCGTATCGACAAGACCCTGTAAACCATATGCGCCGCTCGACGGGATTACGTCAACCAGATGGTCGAACGCCAAGATCACGAACTCCCTCTGTTCCCCCGTAAGCGGGGAAAAGCGCCGCACGAGGGCGCTAGCGCCCTCTCTCATCTTGCTCCCGTACCTACCGTAGGACATGCTTATGCTTCTGTCGAAGAGCACGAACGCACGCTTTGGTTTTCCGCCGGCCATACCGGAGACCGCGCATCATTGGCTTTTTAACAAAATTTAAATCGTGTGCTAAAAGCGGTTGTGGCGATGTTCGTATGAGCGAGGTTTATTTTGTTTCCGCCCAATTGAAGGCTTACGACAAGTCTGCGAGTCTCGCCTACAAGTTCTTGGAGGCGGTCAAGGCGGCAGGTCTAAACGAGATCGTGTCCAAAGATAACCTGGTCGCGGTCAAGATCCACTTCGGACAGCTGGGTGGCTTCAGGGCCATAAAGCCGCAGTTCATAGGCAACCTCATCAACGCCATAAAGGAGGCAGGGGGTAAACCTTTCCTGGTGGACACTTGGGGGTTCGACCACATAGAGGCGGCCGTCAGGAACGGGATAACGAACGAAAGCGTGGGGGCTCCGATACTCCCCTCAAACGGGATTAGGGAGAACGACCTCAGGGCAGTTAAGGTTGAGGGCTTCCACTTCGAAGAGGTGGATGTGGCAGGTAACGTGTACGACGCCGACGTGCTGATCAACTTCGCGCACGCGAAAGGACATGGAAGCTGTGGCTTCGGAGGCTGCATAAAGAACATAGCGCTGGGTTGCACCTCGCCCAGGATAAGGGGCAAGCTCCACGACCTCGAAAAGCAACCCGATGGCGCCAGGAAGTTTCAGGAGGGCATGGCTGACGTGGTATTGGCAGTGCTGCGGAAGTTCAAGGGGCGCTCCCTACACATAAACTACATATGCGATGTGGCTGAACACTGCGACTGTGCGCCCTGGTCTCCAACGCCGATAGTGCCGGACATAGGCGTTGTCGCCAGCAGGGACATCGTCGCCGTCGAAGCAGCAACCTTAGACCTGATAAACAAGGCTCCGTCGCTCCCCTGGTCAACCGCCGAAAAGTACAACCTCAAGCCCGGTGACAACAAGTTCTTGGTCATACACGGCAAAGATCCCTACATGCAGGTTAAGGCGTGCGAGAGGCACGGGCTGGGCACCTCCGAGTACCGCCTAGTGGAGCTTTAGAGTTTGCGGTTGGTTTTATCAAACACCATGCGCGCCTTTTCTAACGGCAAGCAATACGGTCAGAGGTAAAGGGCGCAGGTCGAAGAAAGACCCGACGCAAAAATAAAAAGCAGAACCACAGCGTGCTGCTACATGTTTGAAGACGGCAGAAGCCGACGGGTGGTTTTTCTATCGCACTGCATACTCAACAGCAACACCAGGGCCCAGGGCCTTGTCACCCCCGAGAGCTTGGAACGCTCCTCTAGGTTTCTCAAAGCCCTGCTCGACAAAGGCATAGGAGTCGTCCAGATGCCGTGTCCGGAGCTCTTCTTCGGCCTCATCAGGGCGCCGGCAACTAAAAAGGAGTACGGCACACAAGGTTTTCGAGATCATTGCGATAAGATAGCGAGGGAGGTGGCCAGAGACATCTCCCTCTACCTCTCAGAAGGTGTGGATGTACTTGCGGTCGTGGGCGTAGAGGGAAGCCCTTCTTGCGGAGTTCAATTTACTCATGCAGAACCCGGGAAGCCAGCTTCTAAAGGCCGTGGCATGTTCATGGAGTCCATAGAGAGGGAGTTCTCGGAGTCTGGCGTCAGGGTCAGGCTTGTCGGGTTCCCGGCAAAGAGCTCCTACGGCGTCCTCGAGGACGCGGTTCTGGAGGTTCTGCGCTCCGATTAGGGACGTGAGGTCATCTGACGAGCACCGCAACGGCTACAGCAACGTCGCTCGTCCTGTCGTGGCTCAAGCTGAGCAAAACTCCCCTCGCCCCCCTCTCGTCAAAAAGCCTACGGAGCGCCTCGCTCATAACCACCTCAACCCCACCCGGACCGCCGTCCTCTATCTCGATGTCCCTCCATCTCAGACGCCCTCTGTCGACGTGGCCTAAAGCCTTGAACACGGCCTCCTTGGCCGCAAACCTGCCAGCCAATTGGGCGTACGCATCGCCTGACTTCAAGCAGCGCTCAATCTCCCTCTCTGTAAAAACCCTTCTGAGGAAGCGCTCGCCGCACCTCTCAGCAGCCCTCTTAACTCTGCTGATCGAGATGACGTCCACTCCCACTCCGGCCATCAAGCCCATCCACGGGACGCTCTAGGGTATATCTCTCTTAGCCAGCTTGGCCTTTATGTAATCGATGACCTGCCCAACCGTCTGGTTCCTCTCGGCCTCCTCGTCGGGTATCTCCAGGCCGAACTCCTCCTCGAAAGTGGCGACCAGCTCGACGGTGTCTATGGACTCCGCCATCAGATCTCCCACGAACGACGTTTCCTCCCTTAGGCTATCCGCGCTTACGCCGAAGTGTTCAGCTATTATCCTCTTAACCCTTTCCTCGATCGACATCTAGCTGGGCCTCTCCTCCGTTGCAGACTTCCTCTCCGCTTTCTTTATTAGGGTTTCCCTCTCCTCCCTGCTGTCTTGGTAAATCCTCTCGAGCATCTTGACGTAGCTGTCGGACATGGCGATGCCCCTTCTGGACATAACCCTCCTCTCGGCCTCGACAGTCCTCCTCAGGCCAGCACCCCTTCTGTACCTGCCACCTGCGTACCAGCAGAAGCTCGGTATGTACTTAGGGAGCACCTCCCCTCCCAGTATCACGCAGGCCACGCCAACCACCGCCCCGGTGTTCAGAAGACAGCCTATGCCAAACTTGGTGTGGTCCCCTATGAAGCCGCCGACCTTTATATCCCCGGTATCTACAAGCTTGCCCTTAACGTAAACGTCGACCGTGCTGTAGTCGTTCTTCAGGTCGCTGTTCGTTGTGAGAGCGCCTATGTTGACCCACTCCCCGACGTAGGCGTGTCCCAAGAAACCGGTGTGGTACTTGTTCGAGTACCCGCCTATGATGCTGGCCTCGACCTCGCCCCCAACCCTGCAGACCGGACCTATGCTCGTATCCTCCCTTATGTTGCCCCTGACCACCCACGTATCCCTGCCTATGTAGCACGGTCCCTCGAGACGGCTGAAGGGGTAAACCCTAGCACGGTCATCTATAATTATCGGGCCTGCGCTCACGTCGAGCACGACGAAAGGGTGCAAGCGGGCCGTATCGCTGATGTACACCATGTCCTTCTCACCGACCACGGCAACCCTCTCATCCAAAGTCACCATGTCCTTTCTCTTCGACCTGTATAAATCGAAATCCTCCTCGAGCGCCTCGTGGTTGTACTTTACTAGGTCCCAGGGGTACTCTATCATTCTCGCGTCAACCTCCTCGGAGCTGAGCTCGGACCTCAAGTTGTCGATGGTCTTCTCAACGCTTTCAGAGAGGGCTTTCCTGACAGTGTCTCTCTTAGCCCTCAAGTAAACAACATCGCCCTTGGATGTAGCCACAACCTCATCACCGTCAAGGGGCTGCCCTGCCCTCGGGAGCCATCTCCCGTTAGCGAAGACGACCTCGTCACTTCTCAAAAGGCTCATGTCGTTAACAGCCAGGTCGCCAAAGCGCTCCTTGAAGACGGGTGCCAGGTAGTCCCTGAGGAAGAATGCGGCATCGGTGCTGCGGAAAGCCCTCATGATCCTTTCGAACAAGGTCATCGTCCCGCATCTGAGCTCGAACGTAGCTCTCGTGAGCGTTAACGGGTAAAGCAAGTCGTACCTCTCGTCCTCGAATATACAAAGCTTCAATTTGCCCCTCCTCCCATCAAGAGCGCTCCGCCTCTCTACCTGTCCACGGCCTCATAAATAGTTCTCCTCGTCTCCTCCGCGATGGCGAGCTCCTCGTCTGTTGGTACCACCAAGACTTTAACCGGATATCTCTCATCGCTTATGATCCTCAGGTCTCCCCTAGTAGCCTCGTTCACCATTTCGTTGAGTTTCAACCCCAAGAACTCCATGCCATCGCATATCATCTGCCTTACGACGGGGTCGTTCTCGCCTATGCCACCAGTGAAGACCAACACGTCAAGACCTCCGAGCGCTGCGGCGTAAGCGCCAACGTACTTCTTCGCCCTGTACGCAAACACCTCGAGGGCGAGCCTAGCCCTCCTGTTGCCAGCACTAGCCTCTCTCTCCAAGTCCCTGACGTCGTTGCTTATGCCCGATATTCCGAGCAGCCCGCTCTTCCTGTTGAGCATTTCCTCCACATCTTTGGCTGAGAATCCCCCCTCCTCGATGAGGTAGAAAATTATCGAGGGATCTATGTCCCCGCTCCTAGTGCCCATGACAAGGCCCTCGAGCGGCGTGAACCCCATGCTCGTGTCTACGGACTTGCCGTCCTTGACGGCAGTAACGCTACATCCGTTGCCCAAATGGCAGGTCACGATCTTCAATCCCTCGAGCGGCATCCCAAGGGCCTCAGCTGCTCTTCTTGTAACGTACTTGTGGCTCGTTCCGTGGAAGCCGTACCTCCTGATCTTGAACCTTTCGTATAGCTCATAGGGTATCGGGTAGAGGTAGGCCACTTCCTCCATCGTCTGGTGGAATGCGGTGTCGAACACGGCCACTTGCGGGACCCCTGGAAGCAGAGCCCTGGCGGCCTCTATGCCTGCTATGTTGGGCGGGTTATGTAGCGGGGCCAGACGGGCCCACTCCTTAAGCTTCTCCAAAACGCGTTCGTCCACCAGGGTGGAGTCAAAGAACTCGTCCCCGCCGTGGACAACCCTGTGTCCCACAGCCACAATCTCCTCGAGGTTATCGATAGCCTTCGGCTCGAACCTAATCAGCGTATCTAAGATGAGCCCCAAACCCTGTCTGTGGTCGGAGACCCTGACCTCGCTCGTGGTCGCGGTCCCGCCCGTCTCGTGTTTTAGTAACGCAGATTTGTCCCCGATCCTCTCTACTATCCCGCTGGCAACTTCCGCCAGGGATTCCATCTCAAAGACCTTATACTTTATCGATGAACTCCCACAGTTGACGACGAGGATCTTCTTGGGTTGTTTTCTCACCATTTTTTGCACCACCACCTGATTTGCCCTTTCCGCATCTCACGCAACGCGTTCGCGATTTTAGCCTTCCCTTTCATGCGCGTGATGCACCCTGGCTGATCAACTGCGCCATAACAGATACCATCGCTATGACCCCGACTATGTCCTCGACCTTAGCGCCCCGGGAGAGGTCGCTGACCGGCTTCCTGAAACCCTGAAGGACCGGACCGTAGGCCCTAGCTCCACCCACGTGCTGCGTGAGCTTATAGGCGATGTTTCCAGCGTTTAGGTCGGGAAATATCAAGACGTTGGCCCTCCCGGCAACGGGCCCGAGTTCCTTCATCTTCTTCTTGGCCACCTCGACTACAAGTGCTGCGTCTGCTTGGAGTTCGCCGTCTATCTTGACATCGGGCGCTTTCCTCTTAACGATCTCCGTAGCCCTTACCACCTTATCCACCAGCGGGTGCGTTGCGCTACCCTTCGTGGAAAATGAGAGCATCGCAACCCTAGGCTCCCATCCGAGAAGCCTGTTCACGCTCCTAGCGGTCGCTATGGCTATGTCGGCGAGTTGCTCGGGCGTTGGGTCGGGGTTTACTGCAGCATCGGCGTACACCAGCACCCCTTTCTCGCCAACCCTCTCATTGTCCGTTTCCATTAGGAAGAAGCTCGAGGGGGTTGAGATCCCCTCCTCATACCCGATCACAAGGTGGCTGGCCTTTATCACGCTGGCAGTTGTCGTGGCAGCACCGGCCACCAAAGCATCAGATAGGCCCATCTTGACCATCATGCACGCGAAGTAGAGGGGTTTGGCGAGTATCCTTCTCGCCACGCCCTCGCTGATGGCCCTGACCTCCCTGGCCCTGCAGTACTCTCTAACGAAGTCGTTCAAATGGTCCGAGGTCAAGGGGTCCAAGATCTCGATCCCCTCAAGGTTCAAACCTAAGGCGGAGGCGTTCCTTTCGATCACCCCTCGAGAACCCAGTAGAACTGGCATGGCTATTCCCTCCTTAAGCGAGGCAACAGAAGCCCTCAGTATCCTCTCGTCTTCAGGTTCTGGCAAGGCGACCTTCATTGGCCTATTCCTGGCCCTGTCCTTTATCGTTTCGATTATAGACAACCGCTCGAGACAGCCCTATATTCTGGCCATTAATTAGCCTTCCGGCCGTTCTCTCAGAGGTTACTTCGGGGAAGCTCCTTACTTAAGCCGTGGATTAGCTGGCCTTCGTACTCCGGCAGATCCTAACCATCAGCCGCTTCAAGGGCGGCGGCGATCGCCCCGTAAAGACCGACATCCCCACCCAACGGTGTTATCGCTATTTCCGGTGGTCTGTTGACAGTGTAGTTCGCAACGCGCCCTCTTATGGGCTCCAAGATCAGGTCTTGGTTGTTCAACGCTATCGACCCACCAACCGTTATTAGGTCGGGGTCGTAAACGCTTACGATGTTCGCAAAACCCATCGAATTCAACTCCCCTATCGCGCTGACAACGTGCAACGCCAACGGGTCCTTAAGCTTGGCTGCCTCGAAAAGCGCTTCGGGGGATATACCCGAAAGCCCCTCACCGTATCTCTTCGCAAGTTGGCTGTGCTCCATTTCCTCGCCCTTGATGCTGGATGTCAGGAGCCTGGCGTACTGCGGTATGCCCTTGCCGCCACAGTAGGCCTCCCAGTGCCCCCTCATGCCGCATCCGCAGGTGAGCCTCCCCTCAAAGTCGACCACCATGTGCCCCACCTCGTGGGCGTTGCCGTCCTTTCCTATCAAGAGGTGTCCGTCCACCACGGCACCTGCCCCAATTCCAGTGCTCAACGTTACGTAAACCACGTTCTCAACGCCCTTCCCCATGCCGAACCTGGTCTCGCCGAGGACAGCGCTCACGCAATCGTTCAACAGCCTCACCGGAACACGGAACTCGTCGGCCAAAGGTACGACTAGGGGTATCTTCTCATATGGCAAGTTAGCAGCCCTTTTGACGACCCCCTCGCGAATATCCAAGGGGCCAATTGACCCTATACCTATAGCCCTCAAGTCACTGACGCCAAACCCCGAAGACGAAAGCGCGCCCTTTATCATGTCCCTGATTTGCTCCGTCACCACAAACCCGTCTTCACCATCCCTCACCGTCCTCTCGGCCAGCCTGCAAATTATCCTGCCCTCATGGTCCGACAGAGCAACCCTTACATTCGTGGCGCCCAGGTCGACGCCTGCGAATAGCCTCATCGTTCGCTGGTGTGCATTCTAACCTTATTATAATTTTCTAATGCGGACATAAGTTCTCGCAGCCTTGTCCGGCGCGCATCCCGCCCGCGCACGCTAGAGATGAACAACCAACCGATGAACGCCTAAGAAGCAAGAATCTCCTGAATTTATTCGAGAAGAGTGTCAATCTTTAATTCTGTAACCTAACTGTCTCAAAACCGCTTCAGAAATTTTCGTCGCTTCTTGAGCCATACCGAGAGCTTTTTCTGCGTGGTCTCTAGCGTAGAGTTTTTGAGGTGTTATTCTTTTAGAAGTGATTCCGTAAGTCGTTCTGCCATGTTCAGGTGCCAATGTTCTAACCATTTCAATTAGTTTGCAAACGAGTTCTCTAACTCCGTTCGGTATCTTGTCTAAGATTTCCTCTAATTCAGCAGACGGATCATGAGACCAGCTCGGTAAACAAAAATGCGCGATTATTGCTTTTGCGGCATTCTCCACTGCAAGTTGAGAACTCTCTACAGTGCCTGGCCAATCTTCTATCTTGAACCTTTTATCAGCAGATTCTAAATGTTCTTTAGCTAAGCTTAACCTGTATTCCACCTCCTCTTCGGGATCTACTTCCATTCTCAGACCTCCAGCTTAACCTTTTGCCCCGGTTTTGGCAATTTCCAATAGTAATATTTTCCAACTTTTTTCCTTTCAACTCCCTTAGCAGTTAGTTCATTTTTGACTTTTACTAGGAAATCGTTAAGTTTCCCGTGCTTGTCATATATGACGACCCCATCCCAAATTATATTAATGTACAAAGTAGTAACATCTTCAACCTTAAAAAAGTCGAAGTAGTTCATGTCTAAGATGGTCACGCTTTCGCGTGGAAAGTATCTCGAAACGTTTCTGTAAACGTAAGAGTAGCTATCATCAGGGTTGAGTCCTTCCCATAGGATGAGCAAATCCATATCGCTTTCTTTAGTCCCCTCTCCTCTTGCAACTGAGCCGAAGAGAATTATTCCTGCCACGAAGCTATTTTCTAAAGCAATCTTTAACAGCTTCTCTCTTAGCGTCTCCCCGATCAATCTTCTATAAAGTTGGAAAATACATCTCAATAATAAAGCTTACGAGTCATCGAGAGACCGCGCGGCTTTTCGCATGTCAACGATGCGGCTTTAAACCTAAACGCAGACTACAACAGTGCACGAAACATTTTGAAACTAGCACTCGGCAAGCTCCAAACAGAGCCCCTGTCGAGTGCAGGCATCTCTGACAATGTCCGAACTTCTCGCTGAGGCTAAAAGCCAATAATGAAACAAGAGAAGAGCCCCCTGGCTTTAGTCGCGGAGATTGCCAGGGCAAAAATCAAATATACGTCAAAAGCGCTTGCCTAGGGTATGTCATACGAAGAAAAGGTCATCAGGTATTTCAAAAACAAAGGACCTGAGAACACCGACTCCACCTTGGAGCTGGCCAAGAGGAGGGCCTCGGAGCTTGGAATAAAAGATATCGTGGTGGCATCCTCGCATGGAAACACCGCCAGGAGGGCACTTGAGGTCTTCAAGGGATTCAACTTGGTAGTCGTGACAATTTCGATGGGCTTTAAGGAGGAGGGCTGGACGATGGACCCAAGCGAAAGAGATGCGCTGGTAGCCATGGGTGCCAAGGTGCTCACGTGCACTCACGCGCTCGGCGATGATGTGGACTCCTCATTCTCGGGGCGGTCGGGGGCCCGTTCCCATAAAGAGGTGGTAGCGGAGACGCTGAGGCGTTTTTCGCAGGGCACAAAGGTGGCCGTCGAGATATCGATGATGGCGGCGGACGCTGGGCTGATAGAGGAGGGCAAGGAGGTCATCGCGATCGCGGGCACAGACGAGGGGGCAGACACAGCGCTCGTCTTGAAGAGCGTCTGCCCAAGGCGTTTCTTAGAACTTGAGATCAGGGAGATAATCGCCAAGCCCAGGAGGCCGTAGTTGTGCTCGCCAGTACTACTTGCGTTGGTGCCGCTTGAGCCATCGGCAGAAAGCCATTTATCTCTGATGGCATTCCTCGGTCCTTAGAGGTCGTGATGCTGGGAGTAATACTTGCGGCAGGCAGGGGAACCCGCCTGGCGCCCTACACCGACGCGGTCAACAAGGAGATGTTACCAGTAGCGGACATACCCATAATTGAGTACAACGTCAGGTATCTGGCGGATTCGGGGGTCAAGAAGGTTCTGGTGGTGGTGTCCGAGAACAAGGAGCAGGTGATACACTACCTGAGGGACGGCAAGCGCTTTGGGGTGAACCTCGCTTACGTATTCCAGGACGTCAGGAACGGTGCCGGAACTGCAAAGGCCGTGGAGGTGGTCAAACCGTGGGTGGACGACAGCTTCATAGTCGTGTACGGTGACTCGTTCTTCCACCCAGGAGATTTCGTAAAGAGGTTGCTGGAGTTCCACAGGTCTTCAAACGCTGTTGCCACAGTGGGCCTCCACGAGGCGGAATCTCCGGAGAGGTTCGGAGTTGTCCTCCTGGGTAAGAACAACAGGGTGGTCGATGTGGTCGAGAAGCCCAGCGCCAAGCAGGTAAGGGCTCTCATGAGGAAGGGCAAGATATTGGCTAACTCCGGTCCCCTGGTATTCGAGAACAAGATATTCGAATACATACTAAGGACCAAACCGGCTCCGAATGGCGAGTACCAGATAACGGACACCATAAAGCTCATGGGCTCCGACGGTTTGAACGTGTGCGGTTTTAAGATACCCAATAGCGTGTTCTGGAGGGACATCGGCACTCCTGAGGCCAGACTCCAGGCGGACAGCTATATGTTGAGGAAGAGGCTCACGGCCTCCAAAGACCTAAGGGGCGTCTGTCCATAATTTTTTTATCCCGGCGTCCTCTTTCACCTATGTTGCGCTTCGAAGTCGCAAAGCTCGATGAATCCCTTGAGGATTTGTTCTACAAACACACATTCCAGGACATTCCGAACAACTTCTTCTTCATCTTCGACTGGAAGTCGAACAGGGAAAAGACTGACATCTGGCTTGCGTTGGAACAAAACCTCATCCGCGGTATGATGCTAGTGTACGATGGACGCATAGTGCACCTTAGGGGGGACAAGGGCGTCGCAGAGGTCCTGCTAAGAGAGCTTGACGTAAGCAATCCGGAGTTAACTGTGGAACAGCATCATCGACAGTTGGTTCTTGAGAAGTACCTCGGTTTAAGGGAACACGTGTTGACCCTCATGACTTTGAGGCGCGGGGAGGAGCGGCTTTACCCAAGCGACAGCGTGGTGCGGTTGAAAGCCGAGCATGCCGAGGAAGCGGCCGACCTGATGAGATCCGCTAACCCGGAATTCTGGGGTAACATGAACGCGAAAAGGGTAACGGACTCGATGGCACGAGCCGTTTGGATGGGCATCTTCGTGGATGAAGATTTGGCCTCGGTTGGTAGCGTCACCACTACGGACTTCGCCGCCCTGGTTGGAATCGTGGCAACTCGCGAACCTTATAGGAACAGGGGCTATGCGACCTCGGTCGTGTCTGCCCTCTTGGGATCGGCGCTCAAGACAAACGACCTCGTGCTCATCCATGTGCTTAAAGACAATGTGCCTGCCAGAAAGGTGTATGGAAAAGTCGGATTTAAGCCGTTCAAGGACTACCTGCTATTTCGCTGAGGGCATACGCAGCGAGCGTTCGGCAGGTGTCCCGATAGTTCGCTGGGAATCCGAAACTGGGGATTAAACTTAAGTTGTATGGCGGGGGCTATTCGAGTGAGCGAACATGGTAAAAACGGAGCGCGTGTTGGTCATACCGGAACCTGATGGCGTCGAGTTCTACGGCGAGTGGATACCCTTCGACGGGTTCGAGAACTTTCCTCTGGCGGGGGAGTTCAACATACCCAGAGGGAGGTTCAGGCTGGAGAGGGTGGAAGGCGAAAACAACGGGGTGGAGGTCAAGGATGGCGTTGTCGAGTACTGGGGGGAGGAACCCATATGCTATTCCACAATAGTGCAGCTTGTGATGCAAAGGCCGGGAAGTCTGCCGAGAGTCAGGGTTGAGGAGCGCTTTGATTTCCGCTTCAGGGGCTTCCACTTGGACATAGCCAGGGGAGGCGTGCCCAAGGTCGAGACCTTCAAGAGGATCCTGAGGCTTCTCTTTCTCCTAAAGTACAACTACTTCGCCATATACTTTGAGGACCTGTTCCCTTGGAGGGCATACCCCCAGATAGGAGCTCACAGGGGCAGGCTTAGCGAGGTTGAGCTTAGGGAAGTGGTTGAGTACGGCAGAAGGCTGGGCGTCGAGGTTTTTCCGTCGCTCGAGCTCACGGGCCACATGGAGCACATATTGTCTCTGCCCGAGTTCTACAGGTTCAACGAGTGGCACAACCCCACAGAGGGCTGTTTGAACGTCAGCGATGCGGAGGCAAGGGAGTTCTCCTACGAACTCCTTAAGGAGGTCGTCGATTTCTTCAACTCGAAGTACATACACGTTGGCGGCGATGAGACATGGGCGCTCGGAAGGGGGGTGAGCTTGAACAGGAGCTGGTCCTTCGAAGGCCCTAAGCTGTACGAGGAGCACACGCGACGGCTGGTCGAGATCGTCAAGGCATCGGGCAAGATCCCCATGCTCTGGGGAGACATGTTGACCGGGATGTACCTCAGCGAGGAGGAAAGGTCCGTCTGGAAGAACCTAGTGTACAGCACCATGTGGGACGGGGTTTTGATCGCAAACTGGGACTACAGCCCAAACGACAAAGGCTACTTCAAGGAGAAGATCAAGCTGTTCGGCGAGAGGAAGGGCAATCAGGTGGCATGTCCAGCGGTGGCAAACTGGAACCGCTATTACCCCAACTTCCAAGTGGCCATCGAGAACATGAGGGGCTTCCTAGAGGCGGCCAGGGAGGAAAGATTGCCGGGCTTCCTGCTGACAGCTTGGGGGGACGACGGGGAGGAGTGCCTCTTCTCTTTCCTCGACCCCCTCATACTGGCCGCTGTGGAGTTCGCGGAGGGTTCAGGTGACTGGGAGGAGAAGTGGCAGCTGTTAAGCGGCGAGCCGAAGGAGATCCTAGAGGCTAGGAAGTTGTTCGGGCGGGCTGACGTGTCCGAGAACATCAAGCACGTACTGCTCGCCGATTTCTGGTACCACAGGATGAGCGAGGGTGACAGGGAGTCCCTGAGGAGCAGCTGGAGCGATGTGCTCGCCAAGCTCAAAGACATCCGGCTCCCGGAGGATCTGGAGTTCATAAGGCGATGCTTAGACGTGTGCGTCAAGAGGCTGGAGGGCACAGCTTCACCATCGGACTTCATATCTCTCGCTAACGCCTACTCAAGGCTGTGGCTGTCCGAAAGGAAACAGGAAGGCCTGGGAAGGATAATCGAAAGACTTTGGGGCGCAGCAGGAAGGGTGGACAGCAAGGTCAGGTAGAAAGGAGGACCAGAAGCAGAGCGTTCAAGCACACCTTTCTTTGCCAGCAAATCACCCCAGGAGCCCACGCCGATTTCCTCACGTCTGAAAACATCCAACTGCAATGCAGTGCTGAAATCGTCGCTTCGGCAATCGAAATTCGGCAAATTTAAGCGTAGACGCCGAGCAGGCCATCCAGCTCCAACCTTTCAAGGGTTTCCCTTCTTGGCACGCCGTCTTCATCCCAACCTCTTATCCTGTAATATTCGCGCAACATGCCGTCGAGCTCAACAACCTGTCCTCTCGCAGGACCTTCCGGCATGGGCTCCTTCAGGTCTCTTTGTGGCAAGCAGTCATCCGGCCTCCTGAAACCCTCCCTGACGTTGAACAGCCTGGTTAAGTTGTATGCTCTTTCCCCCACCTTGCTGAGCTCATACCAGTCCTTGTACGGCTGTCCCGTGCACGCAATCAACATGCGGTGTAGCTCCTTTAGGGTTATGGCGAAGAATGCGAAGAAGCACATGCCGGATGAGTCTATAACCGCCTTCTCGTTCTGCCTCTCAACCACCAATCTGGCCTTGCCCTCCGTGCTATACGGGTCTACACCGCCACCGTACCCCAGGAGCTCCTGCCCCGCCGTGTAGCCCCTCAGGTGGCACGCCCCCCTGTCGGAGGTGGCATAGCCCAAGCCCATTCCCTTAGCCGCCCTCGGCTCGTAAGCTGGCATCTCCAACCCCTTAACGTGCATCGCGAACCCCTCGCTGCCAGGGAATTGCCTGCTAAGCTTCGCAACCCCCTGCTCTACCATCCTCCCGCACCCCTCCCCCCTGCCAGCCATTTCCACGAGCCTCAGGAGCGCCTCCCCATCACCCCAAACTGGTTTCACCCCATCAAGCTCTCCGACGAGACCTTTTTCATAGAGCTCCATTATGAAGCCTATCGTCACGCCGGTGCTTATCGTGTCCAACCCGTAGGCGTCGCAGAGGTAGTTCGCCATAGCGATGGCCTCGGCGTCTCTTACTCCGCAGTTGGGTCCGAAAGCCCATACCGTCTCGTAGTCCGGGCCGTCAACCCACGCCTCGCCCAAGGTGGCCACCTTTCCACACCTTATGGTGCAACCGTAGCAACCCTTGTCGGCCCTCCAGAGGCGGGAGCGCCACACCTCTCCCGAAAGCTCCCTGACGCCATCGAACCTCCCTGTTTGGAAGTTCCTCGTCGGAAGTGCACCGACCTCGTTCACAACCTCGATTATGTTGACGGTGCCATACCTCGGCAGGCTCCTTGCGGTAACCTCGTGCAACCTTAGCATCCTCCTTGTCACCCAAGCTGCTCTCTTCATCTCCTCCGGATCGTAAACCTCTATCGCCCTGTTACCTCTGGCCGCTATGGCCTTGAGCATCTTGGAACCCATGACCGCCCCGGAACCGCCACGGCCCGCGGACCTCATGTCGTCGGTGATCAAACCCGAGATGGGGGCAAGTCTCTCGCCCGCAGGTCCTATCAGCAGAAAGCTGTATCCCGGCAGCTCCTTCCTCAGGTCGCTTATCGTCTCCAAGGTGGTCTTCCCCCAGAGATTGCACGGCCTGAGCTCAGCGCCGTCCTCGTCCACAACGAGCAGCGATGGCCCCTCCGCAACGCCGCTCACCACCAGCATGTCATATCCAGCTCTCTTGAGCTGCACCCCGAACATCCCGCCGCAGTTCGAGTCCAAGAAAGCCCCTGTCTGTGGGCTCTTCGTGACGACGCTGAACTTAGCGCTGCTCGGCGCTATGGTGCCGGTCAACGGGCCGGTCGATACGATGAGCTTGTTGTCCGGGGATAGTGGGTCAACGCCTCCCTCCGTGCTCCTGTAGAGGTGCAAAGCCCCAAGCCCCTTGCCGCCGAGCGTGAGGAACGCCTCCCTGTCTTTCAGGGCCTCCGTCCGTGCCCTGCGATCCGAGAGGTCGAACAGAAGGATCTTGCCCATATAGCCGCCCCTCATTTTCACGCACCTCGGTCAACGACCTCTATCGCTGCTGCACCGCACCACTCGGCGCATTGCGGCACGCCGCCGCACAGGTCGCATATCAAGGGCTTGCCGCCTCTCTCGTCGAACGCGACCACACCTTGGGGACAAGCCTCTACGCATGCTTTGCAAGAGTTGCACAGCTCGTCAACAACCTCGATGCGACCTTGTGGGCTCCACCTGAGCGCACCGGTTGGACAAGCAGATACGCAGCTTCCGCAGAGCGTGCAGACTACAGGCCTTGCTCCCATCGGCCAATCTTGGAGTACCCTCAACCTCGCCTGCCCTATGTCCACGCGCCCGCCGTGGTAGATGCTGCAGACAGCCAGGCAAAGGTTGCACCCCACGCAGGCACCGGGCTTTGTAGCTAGAGCTACTCTTCCACCCCTTGAGGCTCCTACAACTTCTAGGGCGCTCCTGCCCTCGTGCACTATCGCCCTCACATGCCTAACCATCTCCGCCGGGTCCTCAGCCTGCACTACGTTCCTGCCGTAAACTATCCCGGAGCCGCCGGCTCGCATCACCTCCTCAACGACCTCGAGGGAGTCCCTTAACGTAACGCCGCTGTAACCCCCAAGAGCCAGCACCGGCACACCGCCTGCGGCCTTGACTACCCTTTCGAACGTGTACGGGTCTCCGGTGTAGGGAACCTTGAGCGCGTCGGCACCCAGCTCGGCCGCCATCCTCACCGAAAGGTTCACAAGGTCTACGTAATTGGACTTCGTCACACGCTCGCCCATGGGTAGGGGCTCGACTATCAAGGGCAGCCCAAGCCTTTCGCAGTCCCGCGAGAGTGCCGATATCATCTCAACGTTCTTAGCCTCCTCGTCCTCGTCACCAAGCCCCATGAAGAGATATACGACGACCCCCGAAGCACCGAGCGCAAGGGCCTCTCGCGCTTTCACGGTGCCCACGTCTCGGATGATCCTGGCCGGCAGGGTGTAGGTCCTATCCCTGAAGGCGTTCGTCCAGTCAGCCCTCACGAGGAGCGCCGGTGCCCTCTTCCCGTGAAACAGGTCCAGGAGTCCCGCTGCCTGCCCGGGCGCTAAGAGGATGGCGTCCGGTCCACCCTCAATCACCCTACTGACGGTTTCCCTCAGGTTTACGACGCCCCTTATGGGGCCCAGCATGAACCCGTGGTCCGCGGCCACGACAACCGCCCTGCCGTCGTCCCCGAAGATCCTGCCGAGCCTAATCCTCTTACCTACCCTCAAGGCCTCAACACCCGTGTACCAAGGCCCAAGCCTCGTAGGCCGCGTTCTCAACTTTTTCAGATATCAACCTGTCCCTCAAAACAAGACCGGCACAACCTGCGGAAATGGCCGCACCGAGCTCCTTGAGCGGCCTTCTCGGGTCGTCGATCGCGAGCAGGGGGACCGAGCCAGCTACCTCGACCACAGAGCGCATGGACGATTCCTCTCCGGCGTAGGGTGTGGCTACGACATCAGCACCAGCCTCCACCGCCATCCTCACCGCCAGCCTCAGGGAATCGATGTAGTTAGCCTCGGTGATACGCTCACCTATGGGAATGGCCTCAGCTAGGACCATGAGGCCACACCTGTTGCAACCTTCGATGAGCGAGGATATTATGTCGACGCTTCTAGCCTCCTCGTCCTCATAGCCAACCAAAAGGTGCACAGCTACGCCGTCTGCTCCCAGCGCAAGTGCTTCCCCACATCCTGCGCTCTTGATGTGCTCCAGCTTCTCGGGCGGCAACGTGAATTCAGAACCCCTCAGGGCGTTTGTGAAATCGGCTCTAAGTACGATCGCTGGTCCCTCCCTGCTTGGTATCAGGCTCTCCAACTTGGCTATCTGGCCCCTGTTTAGCACGATGGCATCGACATGTGATCCCAGGGCGGATCTCAACACGTCGACGATATTTAACAGGTTGCCGACCGGCCCTAGAGACAAACCCAAATCCAGCTCAGCGACCAACGCTTTTCCGTCTTCAGCGAAGAACCTGCTCATCCTCATGCCCTTACCCAACTTGGCGAACAAACCACATCGCCTCGCGAGAACTACGAAGTTCCGACCTTCCCACAGAGCTACGCGCGCTCACAACCACCATTCCTCAACTCTAGGTTCGAAACCTCGGAGATATATTTTTGTTTTACATTAGTTATTAGATGTCATTACATTCTACATCAAGCCTCTCAGAAGCGTGTGTAGACCTCAAATTTTTCAAAAGCGTAGGTTTATCTGCGTTTTTCCTTAACCGTTTTGCACACGCAAGAAAGTGAACTAGTCCTTGAACTTCCTCATCTGGTCCGCGAAGACAAAGGACGCAAACAAACCGAGCGTGCCCATCAGGAGGAGCGCAGGTGTAAATGAGGCGTATACATCTACAATCCTGCCTATCGCAGCAGCCCAGATCGAACCGAAGCCGAAGCCTGTGGTGAAATACATACCGACCACGAGGTCTCTCCCAAATCCACGCGTGATACTGACTAGGTGGGATTGTATCAAGGTTGGCAACGAGAAGCTCGTAAAGCCGAGGATGAACAGGTGAGCCAGCAGGGTCAGATTGGCTGCTTTGTAAAGCGTAAGCAAGTACAAACATAAAGTTGAGATACTGGAGCAAATAAACATCGCCCTGAGATGCCCTAAGGAATTTACGTATTTACCTAGGACCACAGGCCCAACAACACCTCCCACTAGCAGGACCGTGTAGAAAAAACCTCTGTCGTAGATGTTGAGCTTCAGCGCATCTGACAGGAATATCGGCACGTAGGTCGTCAGGATCCCTAGGTCGATACCGCCAGAGGCCATCACCTGCGCCATGATCATGGGTACGACGCCTCTAGTCTTCATCACTGATCCTAAGTCCGACCTGACGGAAGCACCCCCATCGCCCGGTGCCGCATACTTGTCCTGTCCAATCCCCCGTAAGTACAAAATCACTGAAATCCCCACGATCAACATCGGTGCAGAAAATATGAGGAGCGTGTTCCTCCAGCCTATAGCTACTGCGAGCGCCGTCATGATCAACGGCCCGACGATGTTGCCGATGTACGCTGCCCCAAAGTGTATTCCGATGGCCTTGCTCACCGATTCGCCTTCGAACTCCTCAGATATTATCGCCGTGCCCATCGGATGTTGCGGTGCTGTACCGAGGTTCGCGATCACCCTGCCGCATAGAAAATGGAGGGCGTTGCGCGCAAGCCCCGTGAGGAAATTGCCGATGGAGAGGAGGATGTTGCCCAGCCCAAGCAGCAGATGCCTCCCTGCCTTCCTGCTGAGCACGCTGAACGCTATTTGGGGCAGGCCTCCCGCGATCGAGGAAACGGCCACTATCAAGCCGAACTCCGTGTAGCTAATCTTCAGGTCAGCGATGATCGAGGGGAAAAGAACGGACATCCCGACGTACAGGTGCTGCATCGTGTGCGATGTGGTAACTACCGCCAGCACTCCTCTAGATGACCTCTTACGCTGGGTCTTTAAATCAGGCAACTGATGGCTCACGGGCTGCCGTTTTCGTTCATAAAGCTTTCACCCTTTGCGTAGTAACCGGCGTCTTAACCAATGGCACTGGAAATGATTGCTGGCAAACAATCTTATATTCATTCGATTTTTGAATTTTTACATGATCTCGAAGCCCATAGTGATTGCAAGGTCTGACTACTGGGATAAAGTCTACGCCTGCTGGCTCGGAAAGAACATCGGGGGCACTCTGGGTGCGCCTTTCGAGGGCAGGAAGTTCGTCAACGACCTGGACTTCTACGCCACTCCTGTGAGCGAAGCCGCGCCGAACGACGACCTGGACTTCCAGCTGGTGTGGCTGAGGATGCTCGAGGATCAAGGAGTAGATGTCAGGCTTGAAACGCTTGCGGAGTATTGGCTCAGGCATCTCTCATCCTACCCTTGGAACGAGTACGGTTTCTGCCAGAGAAACCTAAGGAGGGGGCTTCTGCCGCCAATCTCAGGGTGTTTCGAGAACTACTTCGTCGATGAGATGGGGTCGCCAATAAGGAGCGAGATCTGGGCCTGCATCGCGCCGGGCAACCCGCAGCTCGCGGCATCTTACGCGTGGAAGGACTCGTGTTTAGATCACTCGGGTGGCGAGGGCATGTACGGGGAGATGTTCTGGGCCGCTGCGGAGAGCGCTGCCTTCGTGCTGAACGACCCTAAGACGTTGATAAAGATAGGCCTGAACATGATCCCTTTGCACTCCCAGATCTCCAGGGTTATAAGGGAGGCCCTATGGTGCTACGAGAACAACGTCAGGTGGGCAGAGGCCAGAGAGAGGATAGTATCCTGGTACGGGCACAACAGCCCGTGCAACGCGGTCCAGAATCACGGTTTCATCGTATTGGGTTTGCTTTACGGTAGGGATTTCGGCGACAAGTTGTGCAAGGCTGTGAACTGCGGCTACGACACCGATTGCACTGGCGCAACGCTGGGCTCTCTTCTTGGAATAATGTGGGGTACCAAGGGCATACCGAAGGAGTGGAGGGAAGCGGTCGGGGAGAAGATAGTCCTCCACAGGTATACTAGGTTGGACGGTGCCCCAAAGACGGTAAGCGAGCTAACAGACAGAGTTAGCAATGTCGCAGAAAGGTTGGCGGAGACAAGCCGGGAGGTGAAGTTCGGAGAACGTACAGTATTGCCGGAGGATTACGTAACCCTCCTCATGCGAAACGAGCTGGCATTTAGGGCTCTCAGAGAGGACGTCCATTCTTCGGTAAGGTACGTGGGCGACAACGAGGTGTGGTTTCACTACAACGGAGAGCCGGTCATATACCCAAACGTCGGAAAGGTCTTGGGCGTCAGGGTCTTGAGACACGGAGAGCCATCAGGTTCGGAGGTCTTGTTGAAAGCGCCTGTTGAATGGAAAGTGGTCGAGTTGAAGGCCATGTTCGGCCAGAGGCGTTTCCTAGTCGAGGCGCCTAGGGTTGAGGACAGGAACGAACTTAGCGTGGAGCTTGAGGACTCCAATGTGAGTTTCGTAATCTTGGGACCAGAAGACGCCCGCGGATATCCCAGCGGGAACAACGTTCCCACGTGCCCCGTGTGCCATGGCTACTTGGGACACTGCGTGTGTGCCGAGAATCGTAAATAACGTTCCTATATGCTCCTGGTTATTTCGTTCATAGCCTGAAAGTTTTCCTCAGCCTTCTTCAGAGCCTCGCTGAGAGTTGGTGTCTCTATGGCTGGATCAAATTCAGGTGGGCACTCCAAAATCAGGTAGCCGTCGTATCCTACATCCCTTAACATTTGCACGTACTTGCTCCACTTAACATCACCCCTCAAAAGGTGTCGAAAGCCGTTTATGTTCCCGATGCCTGTGTCGAAGTCCTTAACATGGACGTTCGATATCAAGCCCCTCAAGGCGTGTATCCAGTTCTCGGGGTGCGCGATCGCGACTAGGTTTGCTATATCGAGATATGCCTTAACGTTGCCGAAGCCCACGTCACCTATAAACTTCCTGAACTCCAACGGTGAGTAGAGGAACTTGTTCCAGACGTTCTCGACCGCCACAGTTATCCCGTATCCCTCGGCAAACTCGGCGATTTCCTTGATCGATCTGACCGAGTTCTCGTAGAGCTCCTCGTAGGATATATCGGGGGAGGCGACCCCCGGGACGACCAGGATCGATGATGCACCAACCAGGCTGGCCATCCTGACCCCTGCCTTTCCGTACTTAACACCCTCTAGCCTCACCCTCTCCTCTCGCGATCCTAAATTGTACTTCCAGAATACGCCTGTTGCCACGCTGGGTATCTCAAGGCCCTGAGACCTGAAAACTTCAGCCAGATTCTTAACAGCGCTTTCAGAGAGCCTCACCGGGTCTACCTCTTGGTCGTCAAACGTCAACTCTATGCCCTCGTAGCCTATCCCCTTTATCCTCCGGGCGAGCTCTTTGTCACTGAGCTCCCTTGTTAACCCGGGCCATCCCAAGCTCCAAAGGTTTATACCTCTCTTCATAACCGGCTCTTGAAGCGACTTTAAATATAAGCCTTACCAGACAACGGAGTGATCCCACATCCAAGTTAACATACGTCCCCAAGTAAGCGCATCAACTGGCCAGCTTATTATTGTAAGCCGGATAAGCACTAGAAGGTATGGGCGCGCTAGTTTTTTCTCGATATCTAGAGCACGCGCCCTATAAGAAAAAGAATATATCGCAAAGGGAGAAAAGCTAAGCGGTGTCCGACAAAAACTGGGCGAGTAAAGCACTAAAAAATAGAGGCGCGATTGTGGTGGTAACGTTTGCTGCTGTTGTAGTTCTATCCTTAGCTCCGAGGATGATCAGCCTAGATGAACCTGGCCTGACTTGGGACGAGCCGGTATATTACTGGGCTGGTAGGGTGTACCTATCAAACGTGGCAAACGGAAACTTTAATCCGGACTCGTGGTTCGCCAACAGTGAACATCCACCCCTAGCCAAATACCTGATAGGGTTAAGCATAAATCTCCTAGCTCCACTTGGTTACACAGAAGTTAGCGCGGCTAGGATCCAAGCTGCTTTCCTAGGAGCATTCACATGCGGGCTTCTTTTACTCATGGTGGTTCACGGAGGATATCCCGTTTGGTTAGGAATGCTCAGCGGTCTCACGCTGTCCTTCTTGCCCCACTTTTTGGGGAACACGAGATATGCCGCTTTAGATGGACCGCTCACTTTCTTCATGACCTTAGCGATGTATACCTTGATGGCAGCTCCTGTCGAGAAGAACCGGTTTGTCATCATGAGTGGCCTGGCCTTGGGATTGGCGCTGGCGACGAAGATAAATGCCGTCGAGATCCCGCTAATCATGTTCCTATGGCTTTTCATCAATTCGAAAGAAGCTTTACATACGCGTTTGCGTTCATCGCTCCTAAGAACTTTTTTAACTTCAACCATCGGATTCATCGTTCTTTTATTTTCTTGGCCATTCCTATGGAAGGACACTCTCTCTAGGCTCATCTGGTTCCTTAACTTTCACTTCTCCCACTTCCCGATAGCTACTTTCTACCTAGGAGAAACATACTCTATAGCTCCTTGGCACTATCCGATAGTCATGCTTAGCGTGACCACACCAGTTGCAATCTTGTTCGAGTTCTTCGTTGGTTTGGTTTTCATGTTGCTCAAGTTGAGGCATACATTAGAACGCAGGTTGGACAGCCTCTTTCTCCTGTGGTTCTTAGTGCCGGTGATGAGGACTGCAGTTTCCTTCAAGTACGATGGCATAAGGCTGTTCCTTGAAGCGGTGCCCGCCATGGTGGGCATAGCCTCCTTAGGTTTTTATAACATTGCAAATGTCGTCCTAAAACGATTAAAACCTCAGATTGGTATCGTCGTAGTAGCGTTCCTCGCGGTAAGTATGGTAGCTTTTTCAGTAGCTTACGATATTGAGATGTACCCGTTTTTCACTTCCTATTTCAACGAGCTGGTCGGCGGTTTGCGCTCAGCGAAGGATTACTTTGAACCGACATATTGGGGCGACTCTTATAAATATGCTACAGAGTGGATGGACGTTTACAGGCCAGGGTCGATAGTGGTAGTACCAATCGCCGACCACCTCGTCAGATACTACGCGAGGAACATAAGGGTGACTTCGAACGTATACGAAGCGCTTACCGAAGACAATAGCTATTTCATGTTCATGAGCAGAGTTAGCTTTTATAGCTGGAGTCCTTACATAGAATACCTTCTCGAGAACGCCAAACCGGTCTATACAGTTGAGATCGAGGACGTAGATCTAGCTTACGTTTATAGCCTCGAAGACCTAAAAAACTTTTTTTCTTCAGAGAGTGCGGTCAAGAAACTTAAACGGGCGTCTGAGGCATTGAAGGGAGGGCTCGTATCTATCATAGATATTAGCAAACATGCAAACATGGGTTTAAAGGACGACATCCCGAACGATGGCAAGGGAGGTTGGACTGACGAGGGCGATAACGATATGAGGTGCTTCCCGACAGGGCTTCAGGAATTTCCGCTCCTAAATAAGCTCTCTGACGGCATCTTCAACATCCCTTTTTACATCTCTCCAAGCAACAGGTCAGTAATAAGCGTAAGAGGGGGTGCAAGACCACTGCTCCCCGAAAGCCTAGAGGTGCCTCTTAACTTAAGCCACGTCCGTTGGCTCGTATTTATGCATGCATGTGCTTGGGCGGAAGCTCCCGGTACCACCATAGCGTCTTACTTCTTGGAGTACGATGATGGGACTAGATTGAAAATACCCATTGTTGTTGATGATAACGTGAGGGACTGGTGGTCAGAGCCTATAGTTCTAGAAAACGCCGTACCAGCATGGGTGGGGTCTAATACGGTACACGCCCCAGTTTCAGTTTACGTAATGCCTTGGGAAAACCCATATCCAGATAAGGCGGTGCTTAAACTGCGAGTGAAAAGCGAAGGGAAGAATTCGGTCTTCGTCTTGGTAGCCCTTACGGCGGTCTCTGGAGCTTAAGGCTTCTAATCAAAACTCCAACCTGTACCGATCGGGTAGTTAGCATTTTATAACTGTCCGTTTCACATCAGCATTAAAGACTAGGTCGATACTTTTTAGCCACCGCATGCCAAGTTAACTTTTTCAGAAGCTGCGAGCAATTTAAAGAGGGTTCTCAAATTTATTTATCGACTCTCCGGCTAGTAATGAAGGGGATATATGGCTGGGGTGTCGGGTGGAGCAAAGGCCAACTCTACCTCGGGCATCGAGGAGCTGAGCAAAAAGCTCGACCTGATAATCAAGATGCTCGAGACGCTTGAGGCCCTTCTTCTCAACAACCCGGAGTACTCTGGCCTGGTATCGTATCTACGTCTGAGCCGCATGAGCATAGGCATGTATGGCGAACCCCTCAAGGTGGCCTCCCGGCTCAAAGTCGCGGAAAGATACTTGACAAGGGAATGGATAGCCAAGGACGAGATCTCTAGATGCATAGTGCAGGTGCTCTCGCTACACGAGAGGTTGAACATCTCGGCCATAACGCGCGAGATACGCATCATGAGGGGCAGGGCATCTAGAAGGATAGTCAGCGAACGGGTCAAACGTTTAGAGGAGGATGGCGTCGTCCGACGAGTGGAGGGTTACAAAAATCTGTATGAGCTCGTGACCTGATACGGGCCAAGGAAGTACCTCGCTTTTAAGGCCGCCTGTTCTCAGGCCTGGTAAAGGGCTGTTGGCCACTTTTTCCCAAAACCATAATAAGGCAGGAACAGCTCAGCAATATACGGAGGTGAAGGAACTGATGGGCGAGGAGGAAAAAAGAGGTGAAAAAGGCGTCTCTGCGCACGCGCACTCTGAAGATGTGGAGGAGTTGAAGGAGGTTCTGAGCGTGGTCTCGAAGGAGATACCGGGGCTCATAAAGGGTCTGGTTGCAAGCGTGTTCTCTGAGGAGGCCGGCAGGAACATGGGCAAGGCGGCAGCAGCCTTCTACAAGGAACTCAAGGAGGCTGGGATGCCCGAGGAGACCGCCATCAAGATGACCGAGAACTACATATCGACGTTCACGAGCCTTGGGGATGTAATGAAGAGGGCCGCAGGTGGGTTTGGGCGCCCTAAGGAGGAAGTGGTAGAAAAGGAGCTCAAGAAGGAGACGTCTGACGAGGACAGATAAAAAAAAAGCCATTTTGCAAGGGAGAGTTCGGCATGAGGGTCCGCAGCGTGGTAATTGCCTCTTTTTATATAGTGCACCTTCTGTTGTCTCTATTGGCCATCTGGATCACGTTATCTTGGAGGATACGCAAGGCAAGAGGCGCCTTCGAGAAGCAGCTGATCAGTCAAGGGATGTCCAGGAGGGATGCGCGGAGGCTAAGCGCCTTCTACGATAGGCTGATGCGAGATATCTTCAGCACTCTGCGAAAAACGTCTTATCGACCTCCCCGATGAGTGCGGACGTTACCGTTCTTTTGAGTTGCGCGTGACAAGCTTTTTCTGATTTAAATGGAGCATACGTCCCTCAAAGGGAGGAGCGCCGGTAGATGCGTGCCAAGCCACTCGATGAGCTGAGGTCGACCCTCGGCAAGCTACTGGCTTCTAAAGACCTCCCGCCCCTGCTAATCATATCTGCCATAAACGCGTTCCTAGTCCTCAGGTCGGTATCCGACGGCGGATACTTGATCAACGCT